>Ga0181358_1000367_pt1 | contig 20269 bp, 27 predicted proteins | sample Fa13VDMM110SD_FD_130096 | JGI IMG/M metagenome (GOLD analysis project Ga0181358, IMG submission 130096) | Freshwater viral communities from Lake Michigan, USA - Fa13.VD.MM110.S.D | ecosystem: Environmental > Aquatic > Freshwater > Lake | place: USA: Michigan | collected 2013-09-24 | reverse complement strand
TTTAACTAATTTAATAATATTTGCCGTAATATCTGAAGGGGTTGCGAAATTAACCACTTTACCAAGTTTAGGACTGCCTTTACCCGATTTAGAACCTACAGTAGAAGTACTTTTTGAACCTGTTGTAGATATTGTTGACTTTAATTTCGACTTTATTTGATTATCTAAAAACGCTTGAGCTCGTAATTTAGTTGCCGGGTCCGTTTCTTTGGCAATTGCAGTTTCAAATTCTTTTATAAATTTTGTTCCATTCATAGATTTTAAAAAATCTTTAAACGCTATTTTTTCAGCATCATCTAAACTACCAGTAATAAATTTATCAACAAGGGCTTTTTCAACATCCTTTATGGCAGCTTTACCAGCTATCTTTTTTACTAAAGAACCAATCGGTCCCTCAGTTAATAAAATAGAGTTTTCAGTTAAAACATTTAACCCCATTTTAATCCTCATATCGTTTATTTCGTTTAAAATTTTCTTTTCCATATTAACTTGTTTTTTTTTATAAATATTTCTTAATCTTAATTAAGATGTTATTTTAATTGTGTTTTTTAAATTTTTTTATTTTTAGATTCTTTTTAATATGTAGTTTGGTTCGTCAATAAAAACATAATTTTTACCATCAATAATAAATTTTTCAATTTTTGTTTTATCATTGTTTAATTTCATTTTAAAAACCTTAATACCTGTTGGGAACAGTTTTGGGTTCTTTTTTAAGAACATATCAATTGTATCTTTATCGTCTAAGTTAAATTTACTTAACTCTATCACATTATTATTATCAACTCTACCCAAGTTTTTTTCAAGCCAATGAGCAAATCCATATGTTAGGGCACCCATAACCCCCGCTTTTGGTAATGATTTAATTGATGTTTTCGCCTTTTGAGGTATTTTTAACATATCAATACCTTGATTAAGATTATTAACTTTTTTTTCCGCCCAATTGGCAAGTGGTTTTGGTAATAATTTAATCTTACTCTTTTTTTCAATTAGTTTTTCCGACGCTTCTCCAGCAACTTTAGATATTGATTTACTACCAGTTTTAGTAATAAAAATTTTATAAGCCTGTTTAGCACCTAAACCTACTAATTTAAATGCTCCCCCAGTGATTATTATCAGTAAGTCTTCTATAACGAGCTGAAACCCAGGATTATTATCCCAATGGTGTATAAACCAATTTTGTTCATATGACTTTATATCAAAAATCATTAATGATGTGGAGTTTTCAGCATACGGTTTCCAATTTTTAATCATAATCGAAAAATCATTAATGAAAATTGCAACATCTAATATTGAAAATACCACGGGAATTCCTATTGGGGCACCAACAATTGACAATACTATTTGTGCCGTCATACCTTCAGGTGTAAAGAAAAATTCTCTAGCCTTTAACAATCCCTCAGAAATAGTAGCCGCTTTAATACCACCAGCACCAATGGATTCACGATATTTTCTCATATCAGAAGAACTACTTGGATTGTACCCCAATGCTTGCATATTTCTACGTTCAATACCTAAACGTCTATCCATCGCCAATTCATTTTCTTGTTCAGATAGTAATAAAACATTTTCTGATGCGGTTTTTGATAGAGAATACTCCATCAATAATTTAATTCTACTAAGGGAATCTAAACCCTCTTCTAATGTATAATTTTTCATATTAAGTTAATTGATTCGCCGGACCTCTACCTAATTTAACTGTATCGGACCATTTAGTGTTACCAATTTGATTAGCGGGTCCACTTCTACCCACTCTATCAGGTCTTGGTTTATTTGAGATTGGATTGGCAGGTCCACTTCTATTAAGTGAAGCTCCGACAGTTCCCGCCCAAGTTGTGACATTATTTTTACTTCCTCCACCTGTTGAAGTTTCAGTATCTTGTTCACCGAGTTCTTTAACTGACTTAGATGTTGTATATCTTTCCATTAAATTAATTAAGTAGTCAATATCTGTTCTCATAACCTATAAATACTTGAATTTTTAAAAAAAAATTATTACAATTAGTTATGAAAAGATTTGTTTATATATTATCGTTATTGTTTTTATTAAGTTCATGCAGAAAATACGAATTACCAACGTTATTAAGTCTAAGTGGAGAATATGTAATTGATAAAATTACTTATAGTCAGATAAATAACTCGGTTTCGACTAACGATATTGTTTATTTACCAGGTGACACTTACTTTAATCCATCGGAACGATTTCCTATGGATAATATTAAAGTTGGGTCTACTAAATGGCATTTAGATTATTCGGTAATTTCAATGTGTCCGATATTAACAGGAACTGGTTCTACTATGTGGACTAAAAAATATTATTATGAAGTAATCAATCACAATTCAAATTACGATTTAGGATATCTTGATTTCAATTGTGAAGGTTTTAGAAGGATGTTTAAGATTGTTGATGACCAAGCAGAAAGTATAACTCTCCGAAGTACGGGAGCTTGGGGATATGCACAAATAGGGTATAATAAATCTATTACGTTACATTTAACAAGGGTGGGTCCTTAATATAAATCTTTTTTTGGAACTTTTTCTGGGTAGATTAGATAATATTCGTTAAGGAATGATAGTAGTTCAACTTCATCTACATTATCTTCTAAGAGGTTATTATCATCCTCATCTTCATCATCTATAAATAAATCAAAGTCTTCCACAATTAGTGTATACCCAAAGTCATCAGATTCTTTTAAATCGATAACATCGACTCTGATTTCGTCTTCTTCATCATTATTAAATCTAAATCTAACATCTATAGTATCTGTAGAATGATTAACAAAGTATGATATTATTTCAACAATTTCCATAATTAACTATTTTTATATTAAAATATCTGAAAATTGTTAAAAAGTTTATAATTAGTTATATTTTTTAAATCTTCTGAACATATCTAAAGATTCGTTAACTTTCTCAATAATCTTCTCTTCCTCTTCTTCATCATCTTCTTCACCTAAATTTAAGTCAGATTTACTAACGAATCCTGCGTCTTCATCATCATCCTCATCAATCATCGAATATTCATCTTCTTCACCTTCACCAACTCTTAAATACTCATCACCAGCACCTTGTTCGGTATAATCAAATTTGTCTCCAATACCTTTAACTTGTTCACTTCCACACTCACAAACTTCTTCATAAAGTCCACATTCATTACAAACATTCTTAGACTCTTTCATATAGATTTTGTTAGAGTAGGTAGATACTTCCCCTTTAGAATTAATAGTAACTCCTTCTTTGTCATTTGCAAAGTCTTGAGTATATAATGGTTGTTCACTACTAGGTTGTCCGTATCTTACGGCATATCCATCGTATAATGTCTTATGTTTGTCAAGGATATTTTCTCTTTCCTCTTTTGTTACGTTTAAAAAATGTGAATTCATTTGTGTTTTTTATTATAAATATCTTTACAGATTGAAATAGTTTATTTATCTTTGTTTAAAGAATTTGATTAGAGGGAATTCTTAGTTTAGTATCTTGGTAATTTATTTTAACTTCTTGTCCCTCTTTTTTTTATCCTCCGTGTAGTCTCATCCAGTAATCCAAAAATAAAGACGAATATTTTTTAATATAACGGTTAACCAATTCAACACTAATTTCTTTATCCTCTTTCTCGATTACTTTCATAACTCCATTAATCATCTTGTGTTGAGCTTCGTCCGCCATATCTAACACCTCCTCAAATGCTTCTTCATTATGAATGTTTTGGTATTTAAATTCGTTTTCAATTCTTTCTCTACCCATATATAAATAAGGTGATGCTCCAAACATATTGGTAATACCTGATTGTTTAATCTTCTTTAAGAATTCACCTAAAAACTTAGTATCAAAACACTCAATAATAATTTTATTATTTACAAACCATTTAGCTTGTTCAAAACTTTCTTTTATTGGTTCTTCGATTTTTTTCCAAGCGTCAGTTACCGACAGTAATGATAGACTTCCCCCATCATCCCACCTTACATTATATATAACCGCATCTTTTTCAAATGGGTCTCTACTCATACCAGTTACGGTACCCTTACTACCAGGTGACATCATTTCACCTTCCATATGAAGTAAAAGTACTCTATCCCCTTTATTTAATTTTTGGTTTAACATAATTTCTTTTAACAATAAATATATTGTAAGTATTTATTGTCATATGAAAGTAGTATTAACTGAAAGTCAATATCGAGCAATTTTATTGAATGAATCTCGTGATGAGTTTACAAACTATTTAAGCAATTTAAAAGAATTTGCCGAAACTGTTATTACCAAGACTGAACAAGATTTAAAAATTAATTTAAATATGTTGTTGATTTGGGGTGCAGGTGTTGGAGGTGTTATGGCACCACTAAACGATTTCATTATGAGTGGGAATTTTAATTTAAATGAATTCCAAGCAGCATCTATCCTTTGTGCAACTTCTGCAATACTTTTTAACGAAAGTAAATCAACCATTAAAACGTTAGTTGATTATATTAAAAAACAAGGTGTTTTTGAAGTTTTTTCTCAAGTTTTAAAAAAAGGTACTAAATTAAGACAAGTATTCTTTAAATTCATTGAGAGTCTTAATATGACAATGTACACCATATCAAATATAATGAGTTACTCATTCATCATACCTATCTTACCTATAATATGGGAAATGTCTCAATCAGGTATTAAAGGGAATGATGTAAAAGAAATTATAGTTAGACTAATGTCGTTTGGATTGGTAAGTGTTTCAGGTAACGCTCTTAAAGAATTGATTACTAAATTAGTTGCTCGATTTAGAGACTAATATTTTAAAACATTACTTATTATTATAATATTGTAAAATCCTTTGAATTACTCTTTCTTGAGAGGCGTTATTCAAAGTATGTTTGTTTTTATTTTTTGCAAACCAATCTCTAACGCTCTGTTCAAAAGGTTGTTTAGTTATTTTAGACTTTCTCTTAATTCCAGCAACCTGAGCATCTAATTCGTGAGGTTGTGAATAATATTTCTCAGGACTTTTTTTACCTTTAGGGTTCTCATCACCTTTACCATATTGTAAATGATGTTGTAATTCGTGTCTAAATGTTTCGTTTAAATCACCAACCAATTCATATAATGATTTAGGAAATGCTTCAGGATTAAATACGATTTCAATCTCTATTGTTTCATCATCCTCATAATAACCACCATCCAATTCAAACTTATCTACCTCATCACTTTCTTGAATTCTTAATTCAACGTTAAAGTCATTTTTTAAATTTTCAAATTGATACGTAAATTCTCCGGTAGTATCTTCAGGTAAAGTGTATTCTCCGTCACCTTTACTTTTAAAAATTTGTATAATATCTTCAACAACTTTTCTAACTACATTTCGTTTTTCACTTTGTGATTCTGTAATACTCGTAGGTTCGTCTGACTTTAATTCTAAATTAACATTAACAATTTCTGGAGAATCATCTAAACTAAAATGTTGTAAAACTCTCCAAATATCATTTTTTAATTTACCTGATAGATAATATATTCTATCATCAATTTTCATACGGGTATTTAACCCCTTAAAGATATCTTGAAAAATAGGAGGGGTCAACTCAAGGATAGTTAAATCAATACCTATATGATTTAAAGGATTACCCATATGGAGTAATGTTAAATCTCCAGTTATTTTAAATTTATATTTAAAACTAATGTTAAATGGTACATCAGATAATAATGGTCCATTATATTCATAAACCTTATCTTGGTTTAACCTATTAACAATATCGTATATTCCTTGATTTTCACTCATAGTGATAAATATCAATGTATTTAATAGTAAACTAAGAAGTGATAATATTTTTTACACACCACAAATATAATTAAAAAAATTTGATTAAAAAAAAATAATACCTTAATTTTACACTATGGCGTTACAAAACAATAAAAAGGAAGATAAACCAACTAAGTGGGAGAGAGTTTACGAAGACGAAGAGTCTATTTCTATATGGAAATACGATAGAACTATAACCACAAATGGACCTGTTTCTGTTGAGTATAGATGGAAAAGGGGTTTTAACATTTGGACTTCTCCAAATAAAAAGAAGACAATTAAAGATTTAATTGCCGATGAAAAAAAGTCTAAGAAGAAAGGTATTTAATTCTCTCTTCAATGGCTTTTTGCATTATTAATAAATCTTGTAATTCTTTATTATCACTTTCTGTGATAACTCTTCTAACTTTTTTACCTTCTTTTAAACTAACTGGATTCCCTATACTTTCTATCTCCCAATCATTCGTTTCAGAATCATACACATTATCATTCATATATTTACCTTCATAATAATCAAATTCGCTGTCATAAAGGAAAGAGTGGACATAATCTCTATCGTACGTATGTACATTATGTATCCAATCTTCTGTCACAAATTTTGTAACATTTACTGATATATTTACCGGAAATACCATCATTTTTGGAACTACAATATCACCTTCCCCTTCAAAATTATGATTATCTTGATATAACTTCCAAAAAAATCCATAGTCTTCAAATTCAATATCCAAAATACCAAATTTTTTAATTGAATCATCAATTAACTCTTTAATAGTTTCAGAATAAACCTCATCACTAGTCCAACTAATATTTTCTTCATTAGCTTGTTTATCAATTTCCCTAATAATCAATTTTAATACCGATTTTGGTAACTCGTTTTCAAATCTGCGCATGTCAATAAATATTTAAAAAATAAAAAAAACCACCCTAAGGTGGTTATTCTACTCATTATCCAAAAAAGTGACTCTATTTGTGATTGGGTCCCAATCAATATTCCAAGGTAATTGAGCATAATTATATCTTTCGTTTAATACCGCAGCATTGAAATAATGGGTGTGTCCATCAAAGTAGTGTCCATACCCTGTATGGATATGTCCACAAACGTGAATCTTTGGTTTGATAGATTTAATTCTTTCCGCCAATAATTCACAACCTAATCTTTCCCCTCTTCTACCATCAACATCGTCCAAGAAACCCCAAGCAGGACCGTGAGTAACCAAGATGTCAACATCAGGAATAATCATATCCCATTTTGATTTAAGTTCTTCACCATTGCGAGGAAGATTAAACGCCCAATTATAGAATTCAGGTTGCCAAGGACTACCCCAAATCTTAATCATTTTATCATAGTCTTCACCTACCATCAAAAGTTCATCTTGTAGGTAATCAATTGATTTGTAAGAATTAACTATCTGTGATGTTTTCTTAACATTATTTTGAAATCCCCAATCGTGATTACCTGCAATAAATACTTTGGTATCATAGTTATCAATTTTATCGAACCATTTACAGAATTCGGTAATCTCGTGTTCATAACCCATTGAAGATATGTCCCCCGCGTGAATTAATAAGTCACCACCAGGTAAGTCTTGAGTCACTTGTTTGTGATTATTGTGAGTATCCGACAAAAGTGTAATTTTCATAATTCTTAATTTTTTTACAAAGATAATAAAAATTAGTTTAATCCCACCATTTTTCTATATTATCTTCCATTACTTTGAATAATAATTTTTTTGCTCTGTCGTGATTTATGTGTCCAATATTCATTGCTATAATTTGTTTATCATCCTTACGTCCTTCTCTACCAAAAACACCCTCACCATTTAACACTCTTTTATAGATTAATGGGTATTTTTTGAAATAATCATCAAAATTCTCTTCTAATAATCTTGATTCCCAAGAAGAAATACCCGGTTGTTCAGGGACATCCTCAAACCAATGTTTTGTTTTATGATAATCCGAATATTCAGAAGAATAAAAATCTTCTTGAATCAACCCCATCAATTTCACGCACAATCTCATTCTTTGAGCATCTTCTTGAGCTCGGGTATGTATATCTCTATGTCCAATATAATTGGCTTGTGCGGATAATTTGTGTTTCATTATCTCAAATATGTAATGACTATCCCAATTTCTGTCTTTCCATATGATTGGAAACCAATAAATTAAACTTTTCACTCCTCGTTTAAATTCAAGATATAAATATTTTCCATCGTGTTTCCACCATAACGGTATGAATCGTAATTTTCTCATAATCCACGATTCTTTTTCTCTTTCTTCTACCCATTCGTCGAACATATCTTTTTCAGGTTCCATATATTTTTTTTTACAAAGATAATAAATTTTAATCAAAATACAAATAAAAAAACCCAAGAAATTCTTGGGTCTTCTGGTACAGAACATATATAAACACCCATAAAGAGTGAAGGTATCATATAAATATGTATTATTTTAAAAAAATTAAGTTTTACGACTATCCCAACCCCAATTTATTTGATATTTCAGGAATCATCGATTCATCGAACTCCATTCCGTGTCTATCCTCAAAGTGTTTTAATAATAACTCTAAAGGTTTTTTGTGTCCATAATGTTTTAAAATTACGTAAGCACCTAAATCAGCCTCAAGTTCTTCTTTTTCATTTCTAGGTCCCGAATGGTTTAATAATATGTGAGACACTTCGTGAGCTTCAATAAATTTTAAAATACCATTACCATCACCATCTAATAATTCTTCACCATCAACGATTATTAAATTTTTACCAGGTACCATAAATCCATACCCGTATTCGTCAAAATATAATTTAACTTCTTCATATCGTGGGTCATCGTCAAAAACAACCACAATGGTTATTTCAGGTAAAAATTCACTTTTAAATTCTAATTGTGTTTGTTTCATAGGCTAAATTGGGGTGTTTATGTCCACCCCAATGTTCTTCTCTTATTGTTTAACATTATTTCAAAATTTTTATCACAGTTATATGTGAGCTCATCCAATCTACGGTCCTTTGAATTATAAAAATCACCCCATTTCTGTCTAAATAATTTATAATATTTTTCGGTAGTGTCAAGATGACTTTGAACTTTACAAGACTTTAAAGTCTCAATGATTCTATCATATTCTGTTTTAAATTTATCCATACTATTTGTATTATTTATTTTAAACAAATATAGACATTTTTTTTAATTATGCCAATAAAGCGTAATATTCTTTAAAATGTTTCAATCTATCAGCTAATCCTATTGTACCTCCATTAACTCTTTTTGTTACCGAAGTTACAGTTGCTTCATCAGCACCTTTATCACAGATTGCCCATAATTTATTTGAATCAAAGAAAAATGCTGCAGACGCTAATGGGTATTTTGTCGCTACTAAGTCAGGATTTGCCACGGTATCTTCACCAATAAATTTAGCAAAGTTCGTATAGTTTGATTTACCAGTCAATTGAATATAACCTCTTCCGCGGAATTTAAACCCTTCTTTTGAAGCTTCGTTACCATTACCCATACGGTCAGCATATACTCTTGAAGCAATCTTCTCGGGTTGACGAGCGTAAGATTCATTTAAATTACCAGGAAAATATTTTCCGAATATTTTTTTAAGTCCATCAGCTGAATAGTTAACATTCTCACTAACCGCTTTAAATCCTCCACTCTCGTGTCCACACTGTGCCAAGAAATGAGCCAATCTCAATCGATTAGTAATATTGAATTTTGCTGCAGTATCAGGGATTTGAGCAATTACCGCGTCAGGAATATGTCCTTTTAATTTTTCTAATTTAAATGCTCCCCCTGTTGGAATTACAACATCTTCTTTAATAACTTCGCCGGCAAACATTTTACCCCAAGTTCCTTCACCAACGATTCCGTCAGCAGTTAAACCATTTGTAGATTGCCATTCTTTAACCTTTGCTTCTGTACCAGGTCCGAAACTTCCGTCGGCGGTTAATCCTAGTTTTGTTTGTAATTTTTTTACATCTTCTCCTTTAGAGCCGTTTTTTAATAACATTGTTTTTGTAATTTATTATAGTTTATTTTATAATAAATATTTACAAAAAACATTAATCACCTACAACACTCCTTTTCTCTTCAAACTTCTTCTACAAGACGAATAGTATTTTTTTTGAAAATTTATGGCATCAATCTCTAATGGATGATTTTCATAATCATATTTTTTACAAAGTTTATAGTATTGTGACATATTAGCTAATTTTGGCATTTGTAAAAAATGTCTAAATTCGTGAATAACGGTTAATATGATAAGTCTTTCATTCCCACATACGTTTGGGAATACATTAATAATTCTATTATGATAATGTCCATAATATCGTTTAACTCTTTTGTCAAACGATACATTAAGCACCGGACTAACCGTCTTTAATGGATTTCCAAATTTAGTTAAACACCAATCAAAGGTAGATTCGGCAATTTTAGTAGATTGTTCTTTCGTTAAGACATTGTTAGTAATCATACCACAAAGATACGATTTTTTCATAAAATCAACAAAAATAGTTTTAATACCCTAATATCGTATTATTAGAATACCCGGTATTAATTAAATAATAATTTGAACTTCCTCCACTAACAGGTGAATTAATTGTAATATTGGAAACTCCAGGGTAAGTAACCCTTAAATCAGATGTGGATAAATTAATTGTACTAAATTGAGTAGAAGTGAATAATCTAATATTGGGTAATGGGGTATTCCAAGTTGCAAACCTACCTGACTTTTTCATAAAAATATAATACATATCAGACACTGTAATGCTTCCATCATTATTAACATCGTATTTATAATAATCTAATGATGTCCAAGTTCTGTTAATAGATTTAAGTCCCGCACTTGAGGCGTCTACAGTTTGTATTGTAGTAGTAGTTGGTGATGGAACATCTATTTGAAGATACCATTCCGTTGCAGGATTTGTTGTTTCACTTATTGTGTATTTTCCAGTTGCGTCGGTATATACGGTTTTAAATAAAACCCAAGGAGTAAAATCAATAATATAGTCAAACTCCAATACATAGTTTAAAGAACTATTGTTGTTCAAGTCATTCCATTTACCACTACCCACAAATTGTGTGTAATCTTCACTTCCCGAATTGTTAGGTTCTCCACCGTTCCAATTGGAATATGGATAAATCCCATATCTATAAGAGTATAAGTTATACATTCTATTTACCTCATCCGCAGTTATACCTCTATCGAAAACCTGAAAGTCACCTAATCTAAATGCACCATACGCACCTGAACCCATATTAGTCACATCCGCCAAACCAATTCCATAATACAAACCACTTCCATTTAATTGGGGTGATTGTCTAGCGGTTACAACTGAACCAAAACTAACACCATCTTTATACCCTGTTAAAGTTGTTCCATCATAAGTGAATCCAACTAAATGCCAAGCATTTAATGTGATTGAAGTGTTTAAAGATACTATATTAGTATTCCAAATACCGACCCTTAAAGTATTCCCACCGGTAATTTCGATTTGAGAGTCGTGCCAACCTGATGATGGGTTACCCGCACCCAATTCAGTTACAATAACACCATTTCCTGTTGGATAAACCCACGCCATTAATGTAACAGTATTACCCGTTACTTTTGACGCTAAGTTATCTGTAATTCCGTATTGATTAACACCATTGAAAGTTAAATACTTTCCTGATGTACTTGTGTAAGTCGGTGAATTAGTCAACGTCGCATTAACGCCCCCTTTAATATCCACCAGTGATGTTCCTGATGTGTAAGATGATACATCATAATCCGCCTGTAATCCATTAGTAACCGGAAGTTCAGTCCATCTATACCCACCTAAAGGTTCTGAATAGAAATACCCCGCAACTTTATCCTGATAATACCCAATCCAACCACTTGGCCAAGTATTAAATACAAATGTGTTTTCAGCTGCATTAGAAAATGTAACCAAATGCCCATTCATTGCTTCACAATTAGATTTTGCAACTGTCCAAGTTGCAAATCCTGTTGAACGGTAATACGAGTGTCCGTTATAATTTGTTTGAGATGTAAACCCTGTTAAAGTTGGTGTAGTTCTTTTATATATTTTAACAGGTACGTTAGCTGCACCAACATTATTAGCGTTGTAAATGTATCCCGAATATGTAAATTGAGCATTTGACATTAACGGGGTAAACATAAACATCAATATGAATATCAGTATGTTTTTCATAGTTAGTATTTAGAAATCGCATCTTGTAACGCCTTTTTTAAACCTGCAGAAAATGCCGATTTTTCAAAAGGAAGATTTTCATCTTGTAATTCGATAAATGTAGATTTAACATCCATATTACTTTGTCCTGTACCTAAGTAAGAAACTTCATTTATTATAACATTTAAAGTTACGATTGTTTTCTTTCTTTTAAATTCAAAAGGTCCAACTCCCACTCCTGTAGTTGGAGCTTCAATACTTTCAATCACCACAGAAACCGGCACACCATTTTCACATATGGAATGATTGGAGGATAGTATTTCTTCCGTAATTTGTTTAACCCCAAGAGTAAATCTTTTAGGATTAACTCCTTGGATGTCTCCCTTACTTTCAACGTTTTTTACTGTGTAACAAACTTGGGAAAATGATGTTACAGAGATTAATAATGTTACTAATACTAATAATAATTTTTTCATGCTTTTATAATAATGCTTTACCTCCAAGTAATACTTGATAATTTAATGGAGCGTCGTTTATTGGTTGTATACCACTAAAACTTAAATTAAGTTTAAATTTTTTGGTTATTCTATAATCGAATGATGTAAATGGTACCGCCATAAATCCTGATTTGTACCATATTCCTTCATAATAATAAATATATGGGGAGTATACCATAACGAGCATTACAGTACTACCTATAGATTTATTAATATTAAAATTAGTGACAACACCCGCTAATGTTGATAAACTTTTAAATTTGGATTCACCTAATTTACCTGTCGTAATATTTTGTCCCATTGTAAAAGTAAACTTACCACTTTTATATGATTTCATTATTGATATGGTATTAAATAAATCCTTTTGAGTATTCAACATTGTTGAATTAGCAACTGTTGTTGTATATTTACCAGACCTAAGTGCATAAAATAATGTAATACAACTATTTTGAGCACCACTAGTGTAATTAATCAACGCACCTTTTGCAAAAGTGTTTTCGGTATTAACTTTAACAGTACTGGCATTCACTCTAAATTGTCTCGGTTCATTCCCTGATGCACTCGATATCATTACGATATCACCTGTCACCATCAAATTACCTTGTTTAACTGATGATACTTTTGCTTTAACTTGAGTCGAACTTTTTACCTCATCACTTTTAACATCCGATATTTTTTCGTTATCTGTTTTTTCACCTGATTCACCATTTACAGATGGTTCAGATGTTGTATTTTCCCCTTGAGTTGAGTTATCTGAATTTGAAGTTTCGCCATTTACAGATGATTGAGACGTTGAACTTCCCCCTTCAGTTGAGTTACTTGAACTTGAAGACTCTCCATTTTGTTCTGAATTTGATTGTCCTTCATAATTAGAATTTCCTGAAGTTCCTCCCCCAGTTGAGTTTTCTTTTTGATTATTGTTAGAAGTTGTTGAACTTCCTCCGTTATTATTCGTTCCTCCATTTTTGTCATTTTTATTATTATCCTCATCTTTTTGATTACTTGACGCCGATTTCTCACCGCTTTGGATAATACCTTGTAACATATTACCACCGGAACTTGACGACAAATCTGACATGCTGGCAATTGATGACATTGAGGACATTACTGAATTTAAAACCGAAATTGTATTTACGGTTACTAACGCATTCATATTGGTGTTTTGTGATAATGCTACACCACCACAAGGTCCTGTTCCTTCGGGTATTGATGAGTTTACCTGAGTAATCCAAGATTCTAATGCTCCCGTTTGTAATTGAGTAGGAGTAAAACTTTGAATTTGTCCATTATAGATTAAGGCTACACTTCCATTAGGATTGTTAATGAAAATTTGTTTTGTTTTAAAAGTACAGGGGTCCGTAAATGAATACGAAAACCCCTGTCCAAATATTGTAATAGTTGAGAACAGAAAACATATTGTAAATATAATCTTCTTAATACTCATTATTAGTCTATACTCGTAGTGTTTGATAAAGAAATTCCATCCTCCTCATCAACTTTTTGAATTAACATTTTATCTCTGTCTTCAGAATTGAACCAGTAGTCAACAACTTTATTTAAGTTTCCTACAAAAGCTCCTAATAAAATTAATAACATTTCTTTCCAATCCTCACCAATAGAAGCTCCTAAGAATACGCCAGCATTGATACCAACAATGATTAATGTGAACAACCCTAATACGATTGCAGTGATTCTCCATCTATTAGATTGCATTTGTTGCAACATATAATAGAATCTATTTTTATCCTCTACTTTTACCGGTTCTGGAGTACCCATAAAACTTGTTAATTTTTCTTTTAAATTTCCCATTTTTTTTAAGATTTAAAGACACCTTTTTTTATTAATTTACTAATTACTCTTGACGATGCCGTTTCAAGAGCTTTTTTAGTTGATATACCGATAGTTGATTGGTTAAATTTAATTTCATCCACACCATCTAATAATGATGCCGTTTTAACTGTAGATGATTCACCTAATCCACTACCCGTAATTACTTCACCCGTTTCAGCGTCAACAAATCTAACTTGTAAACCTAAACGAGTTGTTTGTGTTGCTTTAGAACCGCTAGTTGCTTTAACAACTTCATCCTCTGAAACTGAAAAATCGTAAACTTCAATATAAACAAAGTATTTTGCTAAGATAATATTCCCTTTAACTTTAATTTCATTTTGAGATATTCCTTTTGCAGATGCTTTGTCTTGAGCAATCATTTTGTTTTTAATTTCCGCTTTATCCTCAGTGAATTTAAATCTGTCTGTCATCTCAAGGTATTCTAAAACAATATTAGCAACCCCTAATCCGACTCTTTTATCTTTTAACTCAGGATACATCTCATAAACAGATTCGTTAATACCAATTTGTAATACTTGAATAGGTATTACAATTGTATCAGTATAATCTGCAACTGCGGATATTGATTGTTTTTTTTCAAAATCTGCTTGATATTGTTCTGTTTTAACAGTACCAATTTGTGCCGAAACATTACAAGAAAGTAATATAAACGGTATTAGGTATATTAGTTTTTTTAATTTCATATTACCAAGGGTCTTCTTCTTTTGGTTTAGCAGGTGCGGGAGCCGCAGCTGATTGTGCAGGACCCGCTTGTTTTTCAATCACTCGTTCTTTAATAATCGTATTTGTTCCACCTCCTGAAGATTGTTTTTGTTGATTGGTATTATTGTTTTCCAAATTAACATTAATCACAGGCTGAGCCGGAGCAGCTTGTTCTGTTTTTGTTTCTTCTTTATCTTCCCCACCGTTAAATAGAGTTGTCGTAACCCAAGTTCCTCCTGCTAATACTGCAGTTGATACAGTTCCGATAATTGTTTTCTTTAATCCTGACCAAGTTCCATCTGATTCAGGTACATTTGTTTCCTCTGACATATTTTTGTTTTTTTAATTTAGTTTATTGTTTAAAGGCTAAGAGGTTCCAAATGGAACCTCATTTTTTTATTTTAATACAAATTTACTTGTTACTGATTTGTCTTGTCTTTTTAAAACTGCAACATAAGTACCTTCAGGTAAATATCCTAAGCTAGCTCCGTATTGATATTCTCCTTCAGGCATTGTTCCATTAACAATAACCTTATGTGATTTACCATCAATTCCGTAAACAACTAACGTAACATTACCTTCTTTAATTACTTTGAATTTAACGTTTATGTAGTCATCCGTTGGGTTTGGAAAAATTTTCATATCTTCATTTAACGAAAAATCAAAACTATTAGATATCTTATAAACTACTAATATTCCGTTTATTGGTGCAATATTCAAATCTTTTGCAATCGTATTTCCCGCAAATTTATTAGTTGTAAATAAAGGACTTGTTCCCCATTGATTTTGTGGTTTTTTCGCTAAAAACTGAAGAGTAACAACTTCATCATTATTGCGTAATGAATTTAGATTTGTACTATTATCATAACCACCCCAATCAACTTGATTGTCATTAGTATTAAGGAAAGTAATCCATCTTGAACTTGCAGATTTAGATTCAACACCTTTAAAATCTAAAAGAGTGTCATCATATTTGAATCCAAATTGAAGTGAACCTAAATCATTTCCATTAGTATATACTCTAACAGGTATATTAACTAAATTACCCTCATCTACTGAAAGACTCGGAACATTAACCTCAATAGACGCGGTTGGGAAATCGTATTCAACTTTTTTGTCAATAACATTATAAACCTGAGAAGGTGTATTTGGATTAGGATTTATTGTAATATCAATAGGTGTTAAACGAGCCATATGATATCCTGTTCCATTTGCATCTCCAGGTACTAAAACATAGTAAGTAACTGAGTCAGGTTGTCCTGCAACAATATCAAATGTAAAATTAGTTACACCAGCAATTGTTGAGGTATAGTTATTAGTTGAACCGTTAATAGTATTATATTCAGTTTGAGTAAAGAATTTAATATCTTTAACTGAATTTGGCCAAGTTGTGAATCTACCAGCAACTCTTCCAAATACACCATAAGCATCGGAAATTGATATATTATTATCTCCATTAACATCTGATACATAATAATCAAATCCTGATGGGGTTGATGTACCTAAAACATACTGGTTAATTTTTTGAGCATCACTTGTAGATATTACGTTACCTACCGCCAAAGTATCCCCCTGAACTTTTAACCTAACATTCCAACCTGTAGTATCAATATTAATGTTATTAAATGCAAATGTACCATCGTTAGCAGTTAATTGAGTTAAAACTTGACTCCAAGTAGATGAAGTTTTTAATTTTTTCTCTAACGCAACTGTTAGGTTTTTAGCTCCTGAACCAGTTACATTAAGGAATGTACCGTGATACGACATAGTCTGTGGTAACATCACACCCCCAAAGTTTTGTAATGTAAGGGAGTTATCCATACCAGCTTGTGTTGTTGATATAGATGGAAATGTTGCAACACCACTAAATGTCATATTTCCGATTGAAGTTAATGACGAGAACCCTGCAATGTGATTTAACTTTAACTGAACAAATGCACCATTAGGGATTTGAAAAGTCGATAAGTTACCTGTGTACGACATTGTGATTGTTACATATCCTCCAGTAGGATTATCCACGAATTGTAGATATTGAGCATATGAAGTATTCAATGACGTTACGGTATCAACACCTGAGAACGCCAGTTTATCGTAAAATACTCTGAATTGCGCCGCCGTAATTAAAGTAGATGTGTTATTGTAGAAACACAATCCAACATTTGTAAATCCTACAGATGACGGCGACAATTGGTAGGTGGAGTCCAATGTAACAAATACTCCTGATGATGTAGGAATTGGACACGTTTGGGAAAACCCGACAAGACTCAGTAGCATGACTGAGGCTGCCATTAGAAATTTTTTCATAATTTAGTTTAAATCTTGGTAATTTATTTACTTATAAATATTTCCATATCTTAATTATTCATTTACAAATGAATATATTTATTAGTATGAGTAAATTATTAAACGAAATTCAAAAAATTAGAGGTATTATAAATGAAGGTGATACCGAAACATATCTTAATAAAATTAAAGATGTTCTCACTATTAATGATTTAATGACACCGTCAATCAAATCTAATTTAAATTCAATAATATTAATCGGTGATGAAAAAATTATTGATTATGAATTAATGGAGAGAGGACTTAGAAAAGTTTTATTATTTAAAGGTGATAAGAAAAAAAATGTTGGTACTTACCTTTCAAAAATTTTAAATTCGTTAAAGTCAAGAGAGAGAGGAATGTATAATGTAGAACCTGAAAGTGATGATTATTCTTTTGAACCTCAAGAACCTTCAATCATACCAAAAAAAGTTTATAGAAAAGAATTATACGGGTTACAAGTTGAACTTCTTAAATTAGAAGAGTGGTTAATGGAAAACAATAAAACAGTTATCATTGTTTTTGAAGGTAGGGATAGTGCAGGTAAAGGGTCCACTATTTTGAAATTTACCGAAAATATGAATCCAAGAGGATATAAAGTCATCGCTATGGGAGTTCCAACTCCTGAAGAAAGACAAAATTGGTGGCAAAGATATGAATCTCAAATTGAAAAGGGTAAAATCAACTTATTTGATAGAAGTTGGTATAATAGAGGTTTGATAGAACCTGTTATGGGGTATGGTAGTGATGAAGAATATCAACAATTTATGGACGGGGTGGAAGAGTTTGAAAGTTCTTTAGTTAAAGATGGGGATTTTTTATTTAAATTATGGTTCTCAATTGACAAAGAAACTCAGGCAAAAAGATTTGAGATGAGACAAAATTCAAAATTAAAATATTGGAAGTATTCCCCTAACGATTCTAAAATGCAAGATTTGTGGGATAGATTCACGGAATTTAAAGACAAATTATTTGATAAAACTTCAACATTGAACCATCCTTGGGTTGTCTTGGATGCAATTGATAAAAAAGTATCAGGATTAAACGCCATTAGATATATTTTACAAAACATACCTTATGAAGGTAAAAATACCGAATTATTAGACAGAGAATATCCTGAAGCTCTTACAGTTTTAAAACCTGAAAATTAAGCATAATAACCTTTATTAATATCTTTTGGTTTTGGACTATTCCCACTTAAATAACCGTCAGCAACAGATGCTAATAAGGCACCTGTACCCCAAATTTTAAGGGAACTCATTCTTGATAATTTTTTTAACCCAACGTCATTTTTAAGTCCATCCACTATATCAGTATAATAATGTAATTTTAATGTTTTACAAGTAGCCTCAATACCATCTTCAACGGATTTATAATTCTTAACTCCGTGGGTATTATCCTTATATATTGTAGCTCCCGGCATTTTCTTTGTGGTATTGAACGGGTTGTTTGCTGCTGTACCACCTTCAGCTTGTCTCCAAGCGTAGAAAAACGCCATATTACCTTTAGTTGGTTCAGCTCCTAAACAACTTAATATTTTTTTATAAAATTCGTCATCTGTTGTGGTAGTTTTAGGAATCAAAACATCAGTTGTTATTTCTTCAGAACCTTTAACTCCATTGATTATTGGTTCAAAAAACTTTTTAAGTTTCTGATAGTTTTCATTAGATGCTAATTCTTTATCCGAATTAAGAATTAAATCTTTAATATCATCTAAAATTGATTCGTTAATATTATTATTTTTCATCGTCTTTCTTTTCAAAATAAATATCATTTGGATTTGAATTATCCAATATCTTAATCATATATATATCGATAACCAATGCGTAGATGTACCACTGTACGTTATCTAAAGAATAATTAGTATTAAAATAGTTAAAATAAAGTCCCTGTATTACTTTAAAAACAAAATAAATACGAATTACCATTACCACTAAGATTACCAAATTTTTCATAATTATACTTTATTAAAGAAATATAAACTTTCAAATCTATCAAATCAACATATTTAGTATATTTATATTATTATGAAAAGATTAGTTATTGAACAAGAAATTTTAAAATTACCAAATGATAATAAATGGGAATATGCCGTTATCAATGGTGTTTGGAATGCAAGAAAAATAGGTTCAAGTAATTGGATTAATATTGAAACAAATCCTAAAGTTAAAAACCCGACAGCCTCCAACTTGTTAAATAAGACATTTCCGAATGCAAAATCTAAATCATTACCAAAAAAGTCTGAGTTGTTACCGGGAACCCCTCAATCATTACCAGGAAAAATAAAAGATAATCAGTTAACCAAAATGACTCAAGGACTTTTAAAACCCTTGGATGTTAATAAGTCTATTAAACTTTTATTAGGAAATAATAACACTATTACTTTATTTCCTAATATTAAAGATTTATCATCAAAACTTATTAAGTTTTTAAATGTCGATATGTCTAAATCAGGTAATGTTGTAAACCTACCAAATTCAAAAGGATTTTATTGTAATAAAGATAAAAGTTATTATATATTTAGTGATGGTAGTGATTATGATACAGATGTGTGTAGTGTAGGTGTAAAATTAAGTCCGAAATATATGGAAGAAAATGGTGTTTTTAAAATTAATCAAAATTACGATACCCCAACATTTAATCACGGAACATATACCGAATATTCAAAAAATCTTAAGGAGGGAAATTTAAAATTAACAATTAAAAAAATTCTTAAAGAAGAAATTCAAAATAAAAAATAACCCTTGAACAATCAAAGGTTATTTTTTTCTAATATCTACGCTCTTCTCACACTCACATCAATTTCTTCATCTAAAACAATATTAGAATCTTGAATAGCTTGGTAAACTCCACAATGTTCATTAGTTTCAAAAGGTCTAATGTCATGAAACATTAACATGTCCGTAGCTAAACTAGAAAATTTATCAATATCATTTTTAATTTCGTCGTATTTGTGACCTGCATCT
>Ga0181358_1000365_pt1 | contig 20320 bp, 16 predicted proteins | sample Fa13VDMM110SD_FD_130096 | JGI IMG/M metagenome (GOLD analysis project Ga0181358, IMG submission 130096) | Freshwater viral communities from Lake Michigan, USA - Fa13.VD.MM110.S.D | ecosystem: Environmental > Aquatic > Freshwater > Lake | place: USA: Michigan | collected 2013-09-24 | reverse complement strand
GGGCATGAACTTATGTCCGGGGACTTGGAAGGTAAAGTAGTCAGATAACTCCTTTGCAAAACTTCTATCACAGTCCACCTTTATATAAACAGAGTCTAACGGTTCAATCACTAAATCCATATATCAGTATTTATCATATACTTCCGTTAAGGAATTTGCGCCAAGTGATGGCATCCCGTATATGAAACTGTCGATTTGTAATTCCTTTGATGACAGAATTTAAATAATCCACTTTTTCTTCTTGAATTGACATCTTATTCTTTAATTCAATTAGATCCTTATCGGCATCTAAATAGATGTCTACATCCTGACGAAGAATCTTGAGATCAAATGGTTCCCATCCAAGTTCTTTTAACTGATCCTCACTAAGTTTACCACAATAGTATTCCCACTTGAGTTTAAACATTTTGGAATAGTTTGTCTTATATCCTTGATACCGCAACTTCTCTTCGTGATAGAAGTTGAGATACTTGTTGTGTAACTGGGGAATACGCAGAGACTCCCTATCGAGTTCTGTGTCGTCAAACTTCATATCTATTTTTGCTTGTTCAATTAGTTCATTTAAAGTCATGATGTAAGTATATCACAGAAAATCAACTAGTCAACTTTTCAATATAATAACCAGTATATGCAAATGATCCTGTACATGTTACCGGACTAATACTACTGACTGTTGTTTGCAAATCAATTCCAGATATTGATATTGGAAAACAATTTCTAAAATTAACTGCAAGAAATGGTTTTGAAACACTATTCATCACCAATAATGTAGCATCAGAAAAATAGTCTTGATGTTTTTTGGCATATGAATAATCTACAGTTGGTGGTATTGAAGTCATCCAATCGTGAATTTGTTTCCAGTTCTCCATATCCTCTGCAACCATAAAATCTATATCAAAATTCTCATATGTTATTTGCCCTGCTGGTCTGCGTATAGGTGTGGCAAATGGAGATGGTTGTTGGAATTCATTTAATGAAAGTCCAGGGATGTTTGCTTTTTGACAAAAGTAAACTATATGAGGAATTCTATGAAACACAACACGGAACTCATTCGGTTGAAGAGTATTGAGTGTTTGTGGTTCTCTTGCTATTACTGATCTTAAGAAAGATGTATCCATGTAAGTATTTATGTAAATGATAAGGGGAGGTCTTTCGACCTCCCCTCTCTTAGAGACTAGATATTACCTATCAACCACCACCATAACTTGCGTCATTACCATGTAGGTTGTCTACGCGGAAGATGCGGTAGTATTGGTTTCTTCTGCGTTGTAGGCGTTGACCATCTGGAGTGTTGTCTGTTCCTTGAACGAATGGGTTACTTACGATACCATAACGAGTCTTGAAACCGATCTTTGGTTGGAAATTACCAGTGTCAACTGCTCTTACCATTTGTAGCGGTACATATGGGCAGTAGAAGATACCTGCGTCGTATGGGCTTGTACCCTTATAACCTACGCAGACATAGTTTACTGGTGTCCATGTCTCAGTATGAGTTGGGACTGAGTATGGATCGATGTAAACCTTGATCTTACCACCGGATAGAGTACCTGCGAGAGTGTTACCATTAACATCAGTGTTCATTGCTGCGTTAAATGCTGGTGAGAAGTCAAGAACACCACTCATTGCGAGAGCTGATACGACATCTGGGCTGCAGATTGCCATGTTTGCACGACCTCTGCGGGTTTCTGCACCGATAGTATTTGCTTCTCTTTCAATTTGGAAGAGAAGACCACGGAACTTCTCAGCACTCCAACGACCGTCAGAGTCTGACTCTAGGTTATAAACACCACCCCTGGTTGAACCAAAGATTGGAGTTGTATATGCTGAGAGATCTGCTTGTTGAGCACCGAGTTTAGCAACATCATAAACTAGTCTTACTAGTTCACGGTTGATTTCAAACATGATCTCGGTTGAGAGAATGTTTGCGAGTTCGGTTTCAGCGTCAAGACCGTGAACTGCCTTGAGGTCTTGTGCCATTTCGATTGTGTATTCAGCCTTTAAAGCACGAGTCTTTGCTTCAACTGATGTCTTCTCGATTGTGAATGACATCTCATTGAATGATGAACCTGTTGGACTGGTTGGACTTGCTGCACCGAGTTTTTCACCCTCTGCAGTTGTCATACCACGACCTGCTTCGAATTGTGCATCTGTGTTTTGCACATCATCTGAGAAGATATTGCTCATTGCACCAATTTGTGAACCACCTAAGTTGCTGCCGCTGAAACCAGTATCAGCTTCACTAAAGAGTGCCTCAGAACCTGTTCTGGAACCAGAACCGTTTACTGAACCGAAACGACTCTTCATTGCGAAGATGAGTCCGGTTGGTCCGGTCATTGGTTGAACACCAGCGATGTCGTATGCCATTAGATTTGGCATTGCACGACGAACTAGGCTGATGAGGATTGGATCGAATGAGTCGATGCCTTGGGTTGCGACTGATGATGCACCACCGATTGTACCAAGACCTGTTCCTGCGATACCTTGGTAGGTTTCACGAAGGTGACGCTCTTCGTTCTCTAGGAGAACTGTGGTGACATACTTCTTGTAATTGTCTTTGATCTCTGGAAGTGCCTTGTGCTCAAGGATTGGCTTCCACTTATTCTTTGCTGACTCAGTTAATGCTTGACGATTGGGGTCCATTTTTTCTAGCTCCTTTTAAGAATTCTAATTATATATATAAATTTAATTTTTTAGACTTACCCTTGAACAGTTCTTCCGAGAATGTCGGAATAAAGTTTCATAGTTTCGCTAACGAATGATTGTTCTTCGTTTGCTTCTGCTGCTTCCATTAGTGTGTCAATAACTTGACCTACTGCTGTATTTTCTGCATTTTGTTTAGATGCCTTTGGTGCTGCAGCCTTTGCTTTTGTGTAGTTCTCAGCGAGAATTTTGATCTTTGAACGGAAGTCTTCTGTGCTTGAGAATTCTACATTTTCTGCCAACTTGCGAAGATTTTCAACATCGATTGACTTAAGAGATTTTGTTTCTTCTTCAAAAACAGATGATGCTTCTAGAAGAGAAATTTGCTCTCTTAGTGTAACATTTCTTTCCATCTCTTCGTTAACTCTGTTCTCTAGGTTTGAAATTGCTTCTACCATTTCATCGAATACATTTGTCTTGTCTTGTGGGACTTCGATATATGATTCAACGAAAAGATTCTTTAGACCTTCGATGAAGCTCTCTGCAATTTCTGTGCGTAGACCGTTATCTACTGCTAGTTGATTTTCCTTAACCCATTCTTCTATAACATAGGTTAGGTAGTCATTAATTGTATTTTCCAATTCTTCAGCAACAATCATAGTTTGCTCTGCAAGTTTCTCTTCGAAGAGATTTGCCATCTCTTCTGTAATTGCTTGGAGATTTGTATTTAATGAAGCTTCGTAAAGTGAAGATGCCTTCTCAACAAACTCCTCTGATACATCTGCACCAAAGAGTGTCTTAACATCCTCTTGTACCTTCGCCTTGTTTAGTGTTGGCATTTGAACGCCAGCAAATGATGGCTTCATGTTTAATGTTGCTTGATTTGATTCTGAAGAAACATTTGTTACTTGTAGAGTTTGTGGTTGACTGCCGCCACCTGGGAATGGTTGAACACCCTTTCCAGATAGATCTTGTGTACCAGATGCACTACTTGGTGCAGATGGTGCAGAAGCAGAAGCCATTGATGGTTTCATGTTCAAAGAACCTTGGTTCTTGCTTGATGTTGCACCATTTGACTTTGGTTTTGATGAAGATGGGTTATTGTTTTCTTCTTCGCCCTCTTCCTCCTCACCCTCTTCTTCTTCTTCAACTTCTTCTTCATCTTCCTCATCAGCCTCTTCGTTTACAACTTCTTGTTGTGGGAAAAGTTCATCGAGGATATCTTCTGCTAATTTCTTTGGATCCATTTTTAAAATCTCCTGTTATCGGTAGTCTGTTTTTATTTATAATTCTCTTAATTTTGACAAAAAATGTTCAAATACTTTGAGTTGAACCTTTTCTTGATCTGTTTTTGATGCTTTACTCACTGCATTTTGATAATTTGATATGGTTTTTTCTTTAATAATACCGTTATCCCATACCCATTCCTTGCCTTCCATAATACCATTTACGAAAGCACCAGGAGCAGAAGGATCTGCAACTATGTCAACTGCTGATAACATAAAATCATTTTTAACATAATTTACACCGTTTTTATCTTCTAAAGAACCCATACCACGACTTGAAACACCTAATCTTGCACCGTCTTGAATAAGACCTTCTGCAATTTTACCCATTGGTGTATTCAAAACTTTTGCCTTACCTACACATACATTTCCTTCAAATACAAGGCTCTTCATCATGTGAGAAACGCGATCAAGATTTACAGATGGACTTTCTGGATGTCCTAATTCACCAAATGCTCTGCCTTGGCTTATAAAGTCTGTAGTATATGATTTTACAGCAGATTCCAATACATTTTGTGTATAAATTCTACCGTTTCTATTTCTTTGTTCTGCGACCATGTATGGTCCTACGATGTATAAAGACTTCTTACCATTTTCCTCTTCGGTAATATACTTAATATCTTGGTGAGTTTCTGTAATTAATTTCATTATTCTTCCTCTTGTGCTTCTGGGGTTTCTTCTACTTCTTGTTCTTCAGGTTGTTCAGAATAAAGATTATTTGCAATTTCTACTTTACGAACATTTAGAGACTCACCTGCTTTAGAATATAACATATTAAATACATCATTTCTAAAAGACTCAAGATCACCATCTACTATTTTTTTAACAAAATCTGACATAATATATTCCTTTCATTGTATTTATAATTAATTTAAATCTCATTATATTTATGGGTTACAACATGGGATACTATCACCACAATCACAATCTCCCGGTGTAGAGCACGGAACAGGTGGGGAGAATGTAAAACAAAGTCCTGTACACGATTCCGTGGGACAACAAGTACAGAACCCTGTAGGGGGAGGTGTGGTTGTTGTAGTGGTTGTGGTTGTTGTAGTTGGTGCTGCTGTTGTGGTTGTTGTAGTTGGTGCTACTGTTGTGGTTGTTGTAGTTGTTGGTGGAACAGTAGTTGTGGTTGTGGTTGTTGTAGTTGTTCCGCCTCCTCCACCACCACCTCCGCCACCCGGAGAAGATGTTGTAGTCGTGGTTGTGGTTGTTGTAGTTGGTGCTGCTGTTGTGGTTGTTGTAGTTGTTGGTGGAACAGTAGTTGTGGTTGTTGTTACAGACACAGAACCAATACAAATAGATTCTGTGCACTCACATTCGATTCTTTTTTCTAGAAGATATTGCAGATTATCGTTAAATAAAGATAGATCTGGAATATTACCAAATAAAGTATTAAAATTTGGTGCATCAAATAATTTATTTTTTACTGTTTCTAGTTTGAAAGGTCCACTTATTTTTGGAGAACAACATCTGTATGTTGAGGCAAAATCCTCACCCTCTGGATTAACATTAATATCATATGATGCACATTTTTTTGCATAGTTTCTTTGCACTGCTGCTTCTGTTAGATCTCCAACATTTTCTGAACAATTTGATTGATATAAAACTCTATTTTGAAAATTACCAGTTCTCGTATCTGAAGAAGTTCTATCGACACATGCTCTTTCATGATAATCTTGGCTAACAATTTTAACTATGTGACTACCAGTTTCTGGTGACTTATATTTTTCTAATGTATCAGTTATTCCTATATCAAAATCTCTTGTTTGTGGACAACCAAATTTACAATCATAATTAAACTCACCTCTATCTAAAGCGTCATAATAAACATCACCAACACACATTCTTTTTGAGATAGCAAAATAACCAGGAAGACCACCTTCCACTCTTTCCAAGTTTTCATTTAATATTTCACTTGGTGGTCCACAGGGTCTTTCTGGTGGTGTTGATGAGCACCAACCATCTCCTATATTTTTTTCTGGTGGAATATTGTATGCTGGCATTATAATGCACACTTTCTTGGGAAGAAGAAATCACAACATCCATTGCCAGAACATTCACTTATTGTTAAACATTCTTCATGTGTTTCTGGGAATCTTAGTTCGCCGCCAAAGTTTCTTTGAACAAACAATTGTTTATAACAAGTATTTGAGGGTGAAGTATTATCACCACATGGGAAGTTGCAGCAACTATTAGTTGTAGATGATAAATCATAACATGCAGAATTTTGTAAACATGTGATATATTGATCTACTGTATTTGTTGGACATGCTGAACTACAAGTTAAATTTAAACTCATTGAAACATTATGAGAACCAGTACCATCATAAACCGCTATGACAAGAACTTCTTTTGATCCTACTGATGGGATAGTAAAATTATAGTTATTTGAAAACCCTTGTCTTCCACTATCAGTATAAGATTGATCCAATATCTTAACAAGACTTACATTATTGGTTACACCCGTCGTAGTATTCCACTTAAAGTAAAAATGCTCCCATTCTTGATCAACAGCACCGCTTCCTATTATTGAACCTGTTGAACCGGATACTGCATACTTTACATCACTTACATTTGATGATGGTATTCCAAAAATATTAATAAGTTCTTGATCCGTTACATCAGAACCTCTCAACATAAGAGGTTTGCAAGATCCCGTACACCAAGGAGTACTACCACAGCAAGGTGAATAATTTGGTAATAGTGGTGCAAAGTTTTGATCATCCGGTGTTTTCATTATGATTCCTTTATAAACACCTCCGGTAAAACCAGAATCGCTATTAGTAGCAACACCAGAACCATTACCATCAATATCTCCTCCAGCACCCCATGTTATCGTATTCGATGTCATATTTCTATTTGGAGAGTAATTTGGGTTTGCATTTGAAAGGTAACACTTTGCTTCATTACAGTTTATATTATTTACGCATTCATTATATGAAAAATCTTCAAATACATCACAACCAGTTTGGCAACATGTGTTTAAACAACAAAAAGATTCAAATGTATTTTTATATTTTGTAACACCAAATATATTTTCATTTCTGGTGCAACTAAAATATTCTAATAATGTGTCGGATACACAATCTTCGCAATCTACTTTGCAACAACCGGATGCTACACATGCAGGAGATGCTAAACACTCTGTGTATGATTCTGGACATAATCCACATGGAATTTTGCAGCACCCTCTTGCATTACAATTTGTTCCAGCAAATTTACCAGTTCCTGCTAAACACTGATCATATTCATCAGTTGTTTCTATTATACATGTATTACACTCTTCACAACATCCTCTTGCTACACAATTTAAACTTCTAATACATTCTTCATATACTGCAGGACAGAATGCGCCCTCTTCTGTTACACATGGATCTGAACAACAGTTATTGTTTTTACATTTATCTGTTGCTAAACATGCATTATATTCTTCCTTATTTGATGATGTGCAACCTGTACATACACCCGGTTCACAGTTTGATCCATCACATTCACAATCCATTCTATATTTTAATTGATATCTAAAATTGTCATGGAACAAACTTAAATCTGGCTTGCTGCCAAACGGGTTGTCTTTTGCATAAGGAGCATCATATATTCTTTCATTTAATCCTCTCTTATTGGACTCCAACTTAAATGGTCCACTTATTTTAGGAGAGCAGCATCTGCTTTGATTAATACGCTTATCGACCGGATTTACATTCATAGAATATGACATGCACTTTTCTATGTTGTGTTTGCCGGGTATGGATTCTTCACCAGTTCTTGGTTTGTCTGTGTCTTCAACAGTAACTGGTGTCATGGGATCGCCAACATTTTCTTTACAGTTTGCTGTATAAATTACAGCATCTTGCTCATTTGTTATAATCCCAGATATTCTATCCGAACATTCTCTCTCATAATAATCTTGAGATACAAGTTTCATTATGTGACTACCGGATTCGGGCACAGTCCATAATTGATCAGATCCTTGTTTTGTTCCGTTTGGATTTAATTGGAAATCAATATCTCTTGTCTGAGAGCAACCAAAAAATGTATCGGTATACTTGTCTATTGTATAACTTAATTTTTCATTTAAATGAGTTCTATTATTATTTGTTCTAAAATTTGCTGGTCTTAGTGGTCCATTAAACCATGTAAAAGAACTTTCAGCCGTTGTATATCCTATACTTCTACAATCATAATTTTGTGTTTTTCTACCATCATCACCATTACCACCAAGAAATATTACCATTACTGTATCATCATCCCAAAATGGTGCTTGTGGTATCCTCAATTTAATATTATTGCAAAAACCAGGCTCATCTCCTTTGTTGCCACCATTATTATTCCAAGTAACAGCGAATGTGTAATGACTTAGTGGTGTTTCTTTATGTTGTGTTAAATTAGAATTTAAAATTTTAAATGTGTGTATATTGCCAAGATTTTTATCAGCGATTGCAATTTGTGATAAATCTTTTTTGAAAAAAACCACAGAAAGTGTACCACACATTCCAGCCTGTATGTTCCAATTGGTTATGGTTATTACTTCATTTGATGAAACAGAAACTACTTCACTTCTTTTTTCAAATGGAACACCAAAATATTTTAACTCATCCAATTGCATTCTTGGATGTTTAAATATCAATGACGCTCTTGCTTTTTTTGTTGATGTTTGAGAGTTTAATTTAGCACCAGGTATCATTACAAAGCGATTAACAAAGTGCATAGATCTATTTAAATTTGTTAATCTTTCAACATAATCAACAAATGTTCCAACACCACCAATAAATCCATCTGGCTGTATTGCTCCAGAACTACAATCACTACATCCTTGTCCAGATACTGTATCATATAAAACAAAATCTGTACCATTTAAAGATACATTGTTTGCATATGATTTTTTTATATCTGGATGATAATACCCACAAGCATATTGAAATTCGCCAATATTTTTTAATGTATTTTCTTCTCCAATTTGATCCCCAACACACATGTGTCGAGAAATATTAATAAAACCAGGCTGTCCACCAGAAATTTTTTCTAGGTTGACATTTGATATTTCACTTGGTTGTAATGGAGGTATAGAAGCCATATCAAGGAATTGCCCCTGTGCTTTTATCAAATTTCTTAAATCTACCGTTTCTTTTGTCTGATTGATATGGATTACCACATGGACCAATATCAATCACACCATTATTTCTTATCAAATCATATTTAGTCACTAAACCGGAATAGTTTCCGCAGCACCAACATCCAGTGTTTGTATTTTCTATTGTTCTATCATATTCATTATTGCCACAAAATTCTTCATAATCATTTAGTTCTGTGAAATTATAGCAATCCATTCTGGATGCGTTTGAATATGTATTATTTAAACCACACAATCCTGTATTATTATCACCATCTACCTCCCATATCCACAGATCTACTATTTTATTATCCACATCTAAAATACTTTTTACATATTTGGTTGATGAATATGTTATTGCAGAACAGATATTACCATCTCTGTTTAGTGTGTGACCGTGGACATGAAATCCGCCAACTATTCCCGGTATCGCTCTTCTTTCAAATACATTTTCATCGGTCTTTACAGTTGTTTTCCATAACACATCCCACACATTATAATTTTCTTCTATTTGTTTTTTTGCTGCTGCAATTGCTTCTTCTTCAGAATCGAATGGTCCAAACCAACCATAATCACCCCAAGGATATATCTCTTGATAGAATGCTCTTGGATCCTTTGCCATTAGGGTAAATAATTGAATGTCATTTCGAATAACATCAGAACCCAAATAATCTTGCCATCTTTTAAACAAACAACACCATGAATTTATATGTGCTTGATGATTCAAAACATCAGAGCATTTAGAACCCCTTTTTACCTTATAGACTTTTGCCACACCTTTTGTTTTCTTTTGTTCAAATTCTATGCATGAACAATATTGTGTGTTTGCTGTTATCTTAGCCATGTTTTATTTCCATGTTGGGTTTGAACGATCTTGCTCATTTGCCACGACTGTGGTTGGTACTACCGGACCACCAAGAATTGGTAATTTACCATTAGTAATTGCGTGATTGAAAGAAACAAAGAGGTTGTTTAGTGTAAACTTATCCGAATTGAATCCGGCACCCATTTCAGGTGGTGTTGAATTTGGTACATAACCAAACTCACCATAATTACCATCTGAACCTATAGAACAGTTGATGTGGTAAGCATCATGTAGTCTCTGTAGTCTAAAGAAAGTGTTATTTATATTTGAATTATGTGACTTTATAATTCCTGGAGTATTCATAAATGTGATGGGTCTATTCCAGAAATATGTTGGTTCTAAATAATCAACATTATAGTTATTGAAGTAATGTGTTTGAAACTTGTATGCCTCAGCACCACCCTTGGTGGAGAAGTTTATACCTGTATTCAAATTAGAATCCCAATTTAATCCCACTCTATATGTGTTTACAGGTTGACCAGTTGATTGATATTGATTTGGTCCAATAAGAGGATATAGATTTTCTATATCAGTCATTGTATTTGATTTTTCTAAGTGTATTTCAAACACAGATGGGAATGCTTGATTTATTGGGCTAAGTTTACTACAAGTTTTTAGATTTGTAGTTTCTGTTTGAGAACCATATTTGATCGGAACTGCTGCCAACATCACCTCATCCATGCATGGTAACCATGCACAAGAACACCTATATGTCCCTAAGAACCCACCAAAGTTTGTATTGTCGCATGGTAAGTATGATGTGGATGCTCTTCTACTGAAGTACAAATATGTTCTTGGATAACTACTACCCAATTGTGTTGGATCTGATGGTAATACGCCTGATTGTTTTTCTGCTGCAGTATATTCATTTTCTGCAGCATACTTAACACCAGTAACTATACTTAAAGTTGATGGTATTATTCTTTCGTTATTACTATTTTGCTTTTGTACCAACTTTTCATAGCAAGTAATACTAAATGGTGAAACTGCTCTATCATTATTTCTTAGTCCACCACAACCAGACCAAAGTGTTTCTCTGGAGAAGAGAGTATTTTTTTCAGCAGACCCACTGACAATGTTATTTTCCAAATCTCTAAATTGAAAATCTGTGAATGTCTTACTCTTATCCCACAAGAACCATATTCTTCTAAATGCACCACTATTATGATCCCAACAACCGGGATCTTTTCTTTGTGCAAATGGGTAGTATGGGTTCTTTAATGGATCTAGTTCTAATGATGGAACACATTGAGGATCATCGATTAAAGTTGGTTGACCATTTACAATTGCGGTTACTTTAATTTTCTCTGGTACATTTATGAATCTTTCTGCCTCTGAAGCAGTTACCCAAGGTTCATAAACCCACCTATTATTTAATGAATCATAACGAGGTGCACCTGTAATATAAACATCACCACAACGAACACAGTTACAATCAATATTAAATTTTAATCTTGTTGTTTGACCTATTGCATCAACACCACATTTATTCCAGAAAGGAGAAACAAGTGCAAATTCATTTATTGCAGATGTTGTTGTTTCAAATTCTGCATTTGCTTTTGTTTCTAGGCACTGTATACAGTCGCCATAATTGAATGTTGATGATAGCCCTAAATCTGTATATGTTGCTTGTTTAAATCCCTTATCCTTTGTAGCAGTTGTAGGACCACCAAGAATAAATTTACCGGGGGTTTGATCTGTGAATGTCTTAGGGAAATAACAATCAATACCATCTGTAAATATTTTACCAATAACATCACCAACAATTGAGAATTTTAATTTAGACAATTCTGTTTTGTCAATATCTTTTAGTTCTGTTGCTTTTAAATTGTCATAGAAAGTAGTTGATCGTGTTATGTTTCTACTAGTATCTGCAAACTTTAAGAACTTATCAATTGCTCTATTTGGTTTATAAGAATTGTCATTACAAGTTTCACATCTAGTTTCAGTTGTACTGCTTCTCTTACCACTACTTGACAAACAATTTGTTTCTCTCAAGAAATCAGAATCACCAAAATCAACGGATGTTCTTATTGTCTTACAGTTAGCATAACCAGTTTGTTCTGTTTGTTGTTCTGGTGAAAAATTATTGATTGATAATGTTGGGTTTAGCGGTATTATTTGTTCTTTTGTTAGATTAATTCCTGCTGCAATAATTTGTGCGGGATCATATATTTGATAAAATTTTCTTTTTGGTGTACCTGCTTCGAGTCCAGTGAATGCCCATACAGAGCCAAAACTTACTTCACCAAACACTAATAATGGGTTATCACCAGTTTCTCTTTGAAGATCGCCTACCTGCCAGCAACCAACTATTTCACCATTCTCACAACTCACTGCACATTGATACAATCTATTTGCACCGTGGCATGGTTCAAACCCTAGCCAAAAACCACTCATTGCAAAAAACTTGTTAAAACTTACCTCACCATTCTGTCCTGGGAATCCTTTCCAACCACCATCAAGTATTGCATCATTTACATCTAAATCTACATTATATTGTTTATATTCAATATAAGAATCGGAATAATAATAATCGGTATTTCCAGTTTGAATATCATTGTCAACTACAGGCATTCCACCGCCATAATTTTCACTTCTTTCTTCTGATAAAAGATACTCTATGTCATAATTTATTCTTTGTAAAAGAATGTCAGCAAGACATGTTAATTTCTTATCAGTAAATGGTGTGAACAGTGGTTGTTCACACTCACCACAACTTGGGATGAAATTAAATCCTTTTGTGTAATCTGTGCATCCTAAAGAAGTGCAGCGATTGAAACTTGCTTGATAAGCAGGATCTCTATGAGCATCTGCCTCTAACACATCCTCAACTCTTTGTGTTTGATAAATTGAAATATCAGTTCTAGACTCTACTCTTGCTTTAAATATAGGAGTAGTTTCCTCGATAGTTACAAAGAATGTGCTTAAGTCTACTGTTGCCATATTATCTTGAGATTGCTGGTGTTACTATAAATCTACCTTGTAAAATTCTAAACACTACCGTATCTTTATCCAGACCCTCTGATATTGCAGTAAAGTTTGGTTCGCCTGTAGTTGGTTTTTTAAAATAAACTAATTCAAGATCATAAAGATAATTACCATAATCAATTCTTCTTGTATTAAAAGATGATAAAGATATCTTTATATTTGGGGTTACTTTACCATCAGATCCTGCAGCACCATTCGATAAAGTTAAATCAATTGCAGTGCTTCCTACTGGTTTCCAACTCTCACCAAACAAACCAACGGGTCCAGAGTCTGTTACACTTATAGGGTTTAATTCAACAAGTGCTGCGTTTACTGAGTTACGAACTTGCATTTTAGCAAATACGCCAATTCCGTTGGTTGAACCAAGAACATCTTCAAATCCATCGGGTGCTAGTACTGTGTTTTTTAAATCAACAACATTACCATTTCTGTCTTTAAATTTTAGTTTTAGTCTGTAACTAGAACCTTCTTCAATTGTTATGTCATAATAGGCTGCTGGCATCGAATGTAGTTCCTCCTGTAGTAGCAGGTTGAGCACTTGCTCCTGTATTTATACCGGGTTGTTGCCCAGTATCGCCTGCTTCACCTGTAGGTGTTCCTTCAGGAGTTAAACCCATTGCTGCTGCTGCTTGTTGTTGTTTTTGAAGTTGTACTTGTTGTTCTTCTGAAATTTCTGCATCCATTTGTGCAATTTCATCATCAGTTTGACGAAGCAGATTCTTTCTTAACCATTTATCAGAATAGAACTTACCAGAATAATCTGCTGCATCACGAAGAATAGCAATACGATCTCTTAAAATTTCAGCTTGCTTGGATTCTGCAAAATAAGAATCTGTAGCAAATTTAAAATTTATTTTTTGATTAATTTTCTTCCAGTCTTCGTCACTCATTATTTGTTTTGCTAATAATTGAGTTCTTAAGAAGTTCAAAAATAATTCACTAAATTTGGCTCTGAGTCTGTTCACATATTTAGCATATTTCAATTCATCACGGGTGATTTCTGAAGCACGACCCATGTTGAATCCGTTTTCTGATTGCAATCTGCTTGCTGGAATGTTCAATGCTTTATATAACTTCTTCAAGAAGTATTCAACATCTGCCATCTCTCCCAAGTTTTGACCACCGGGTAGAGTTGTAATTTCAGTTCCACGACCACCCTCACGACGGGGCAACCAGTAGTCTTCCAACATACTTTGATGCTTACGGTCATCACGAAGTTCGCCTGTATTTGCATCATAAACAATTTTATTTCTAAAACGATTCATCTGATCGCGTAGATATTGTTCTGCTTTATTCTTTGGTAGAGAACCAACATCGATATAGAATACACGACGCTCAGGTGCTCTAGACCAACGATAGATGACTGTAGCATCTTCAACCATTCTTAGAAGGTTGAGTGGTTTAATTGCCTTATGTAACCATCCAACGACTCTCTTACTTGCATAATCAAATAAACCTGAATGTATATAATTGATACTATCAGTAGAAATTCTAAGACCCTTTGTATCGTATGGGTTTAGTTTTTCATAATTTGAAAATACATAATACTCATCAACGCTTTGGATGATTGGCACATTACCCAATTTGTTATCTCTTTTTACTTCACGAATCTTTTTGATCATAAGAGGATCTATTAGGCGAACCTCCTTTAGTCCATCTGATGGATCATCATGAAGTATGTGGTGATAATATAGTCTTCCATCGACATACCATTTTCTAAAAATCTCTTGACCTTTTCTTGCAAAATCTAAAAGACCCAAGATGTTATCAAACTCTTCAAACATTATTTGTTTGATTTCATTTGGAACTTCCACTTTGTCTAAATCTAATTGAACAGTTGTTCCTTTTGCATCTTCTGTTATGGCTTCATTAACAACATCATCAATTGCCATATCAACTTCAGCATTCAAGGACATTTCACGATATTTTTTAATTAAGTCAACATCGGCTTTTAGAGTTCCGTCCAAATCAATGTACATACCCTGAAACCCGCCAGTTTCAACAACACTTGCACCGTCCTCTAAATTACGAGGTACAAATGACTCTACTGTGTCAGGTTCCTTGTTCTTTTTGCCAAATGAAAATCCAAATAATTCAAACGCCATAATATAAATCCTTATTTAAAAAATACCGAATCAATTCAGTATCAGGTTGAGATTCCAAACCCGAAACTGGTTGACCCTGTATTTATACCGAATCCGATTGAAGTATTTCCTCCACCTGCACCGGCGAACGCACCACTTCCTTGTCCACCCACACCGACTGATGCACCTGAGCCTACTCCAAATCCGCCTAGACCTGCTCCACCAAATCCGAATGGGGCACCAGCACCAGCAGCAGCAACTGCGCCTGGTCCTAATGTTCCACCTGCAATATTTGCTCCATTGACTTGGAATGGTGATGAACTTGTTACGAAGTATGAATATTTGAATACAACTTGGAAATCAGATACTGTGTCGTTTTGATCATATCCTAATTGGACTGCTGCGACATTATCTGGCCAGAGATCAAAGAATTGATACCACTTAACAACTTTGAATGATCTGTCTAGTTGTGCCACGATTGCTGAACCGAATGCACCACGAGGATTTGGGTATGGAGTTGAATTACCAGCATATGAATTAAACAATTCGTTCCAGTATTCAAAAACATTTCTCAATGACATATTTTGATCATTGATAATATCAATTGTCCAATCTTCAAATTGACGATCACCGGGATATTTTGCCATACGACCGAGGTATGGTACATTTACTTCACCAAGGATCGATGAAGGTAACTGAGCAGCCTTGCAGAAAAATTGAAGTTGTGGTAGTGGACCGACAGGGCATACCAAATTTACAGAGTAAAGATTTGGTCTTGAGCCACCGTCGAAATTTGACATAAATGAATTGATTGACGAGTCAGCCATTTGTTATTTTCTCCTTGATTCCTCTTTTATTTATATGTCTTTTAGAAATTATCCACCGAATTCTGCGAAGGTCACTCCGGTTGGTGTAGCAACGAAGTTTAGACGGATGAAGTTGATACTTCTTGCTGGTGCAATGAAGATATCTGCAACAAATTGATTTTGATCAATTACACTTGGTGGGTTGTTTGATTCATCGCAAACTAATGCGTATGAACTTACACCACGCTTACCTTGAACTTCTCTTAAGAATGGATCAACCAATTGTCTAAATTGTGATCTTGTGAATGCATCGTTGAATTCAAAGAGTTGAAACTTGGCTGCTGTAGCAATTGTCTTCTCTAGAACATTGAAAAGTCTACGAACATTGATTCTATCAAATGCACTTGCTTTAGTTTGTAAAGTCTTGTCACCGAAAAGAATTGCACCCGTACCTTGGAAAGTTACTACAGGATTGATACTTAAATTATAAAGATCATCTCTGTATTCCTTTGATGGATTCCATGCGAGTTTGACGATATTGTTAATACGACCTCTATCGTAACCTGCTGGTGAGTACCAAGGCTCCTTGGTGTTATCTGTTCTTACACAGCAACCCGCGATATCGCCACACAGTGGTACATATAGGAAACGATCATTGAATCTATCATATTGATATTTTGCATTTCCGTCCATTACACCGTAAGATGAGTTACCAACGGTTGTTTTATAATCTTTGATTGCTGAGAAGATTGTTGCAGAACTTGAACCATATGATCCAATTGTTGTTGCCGATGGTGATACGAATGCAATGCAATCTTGGCGATTTGCTGCAATTTCAACTACCTTCTTTGCCTCTGCTGCACTGATGTTTCCTGCAATGAGTAGTGAAACATCTACTTCTTCTGCATTTGTAAAGTACTCTTCAAATGTTGCAGAGATTGTAGCGTCACTTGGAGTGTTTTGTGAAGAACCAGTTAAGATGTAATCTTGTAGGTTTATTAGTTGCTTGAATGAAGATGTTGTTACAGCATCAGTATCCCATGCTTGTGAACCTGTGAATAAAGCAGATGCTGTCTCTGAAGTTCCTACCCAAACATATTGTGACTTGTTATTTACTACATTCTTCCAATAATTTGTAGTACCATCTGCATTCTTTGCATTCTTTGCTTTTGAAACTCGAAGGAATGTTTCTAGAACTGTTCCTGGGGTTCCTGACCATTTACCTGTTGCGTCTATTACTATAACATGCAACTCGTCATTTGTTGCTCCTAAAGTTGAAGCAAATGATGAAGTGCCGGGAACTCCATATGTATCTGTGAAAGTTGTCCACTCGGTGTCTGTGTTTGTTGTAACATCGCCGTCGATTACTACAACCTTTAGTCCGTTTCCTAGTGTACCTGGGTACTTTGCTGCAAACTTAAAGGTGTATGTACCATTGAATGATTCATACTTGTCTCTATTTTGTACTAAAGCACCGCTTCCGTTGTCTGTTGCGTTTAAATCTGATGCGTGGGATGCTCTTATTACTTGTAATGCACCACCATATGAAAGGAAGTTTGAAGCAACAAACCACGATATTGCCATAGTTGGGTCTGTTGTTGGGGTTGCAAATACAGATTGCAATTGCTTTTCACTTGTAATTAATACTCTTTGGTCTTGTGGACCCCATTGAAACATACCGACATAGCCAGCTGGGGTTGTTGCAATGGCAGGAATTACATTAGTAAGGTCAAATTCTTTGATTTCTACACCGGGACTTAGTTGAAATGCCATTTTTCTCTCCTTATTCGCCTAATTTTGGTCTACGATTATGTATAAAAATCATTATTTCTATTTTCTGTGTCTCTCCACACTGTACCCGATGAATCTGTCTCTTCGTTATTATATGAAATTCCATCATCCAAGATACCGAACGGTGTCATTTCTTCCTCTAATTGTTTTAATTTTTCATCAAACACCGTTCTTCTTATATCCATGTTGGTCAAATCTTTGAAGTAATTCTGAGTGGTTAACCATCCGAACAAAACCATACACATAACCAAATCATCTGTATGACCACCATCTGCTTCAAAGGAATTATTTTTTGCAATAAATGATACGAGTTCTTGGATGATGTCATAGTCTGCAATGATTAGTTTGTTCGATTCTATCAGAGACTTCAGCACAGAGCATCCTAGACGCTTTACAGCCTTTGTAGTCCTAAGTCCAAGTTGGGTCTGACTCGAACCACCGAAACCACCGTCTAGGGTTTGACCCTTTCTACCCCTTACACTAGACATTAAAATATTATCATATTCCAATTCACTATGTAATAAATCAGCAACCTGTCCACCTATGTCATTTATTTCAACTAATACATAAGCATCATTGTACTGCTTTGCTATTGGGTAAATTATATTCGGATAAACAAGTGGGGATATTTCATTATTTCTAAATGTAGCAACTATCTTATATGGTGTCTTGGTTATATCAATAACTGTAAATGCATGATAATCATTACCAGTTCCTCTAGCCGTATCTACTGTTAAAATATAAGTATGATTGTTTGCTGGATTTTTAGAATCAATCACTGGTTTCTCGTAAACTTTAAGTCCATCAGTTGTTGTATGGACAGGAGACTTAAACACCATAGTTCTGAGTTTGTCTGCAGAGATAAGAGTATTGGTACTACCGATAAAATCACATTCGTGTTCGGTTCTGAATTTGTCTTCACCTAAGTTCTGAACTTCTCTCCTATACCATTCATCATCTCTACCCGGAACATCAGACCAGTGAACATCTATATGTTTGAAACTGTTTCTTCCCTCTATTGCTTCTATCCATAGTTTATAAAAAAGATTCAAACCATATGGGGTTGAAATCACAACAAGTTTACTCGTTTTACCAGATGTGATGGTTGGGTATACTGAACTATAGAAGTCATTTGCTATATTCTCTGGAACATAAGCAAACTCGTCCAGAAGAATATAATTATAAGATCCACCACGGATAGCGGATGCAGAAGTAGCAGATGATATCACCTTTGAACCGTTTTCCAATTCAATAGAATGCTTGTTCCATTCCTTTACTCCCTGCTGTAACCATTTTGGCAAATTCTCATATGCAACCTTCAAACGATCCATATGACCTTTTGCTAGTTTTTCTTTATTTGCAAGAATAGCAATAGTCTGGTTTGGGTTAAATAGCGCATGATGTAAAATATCAGAAATAATTGTGGTAGATTTACCACATTGACGAGGCATTTTTGCAATAACAAAGCGATTGTCTCGTATCAGATTTACCAGTTCCTCTTGAAATGGATATAGACTAAAATTAACAAGACCTTTATCTAGGTTAACTATCTTGATATAATTTTTCATGAAATAGACAGGATCTTGAGAACATTTTAAATATTCCTCAACCTGCTCTTGAGTAAAGTTTACAGGAACATTAGTTCTCTTTAAATTGGGATTTCCTAGATATGAATTCTTATCACCAATCATATATCAGATTCTATCTGTTTTATTTCTTGCATCTTACCTTTTAATAGTTTTTGCAATTCATTTGTACTACCAACAAAAATAGATTGATTGGTAATATTTTGTGCAGATTGTGTAGATGCAGGTGTATCTTGTTTAATTTCTTTTAATTGTTTGTGAAGTTGAAGTAAATCTTTATTTGCATCTGCTACACTCTTTATAAGTTGTGATACTACCTCATATGCTCTGGGGGAATCACCCTCAGATGCTACATGGAGTATACCGTTTATTGCCTTATTACCTTTATCAATGATGCTGTATAGATTTGCTCTTACTGTTTCAAAATCTGTAGAAACAGAATCTATACGCTCTATGGGTTTGGTAGAAACTGGCTCTATTTCTACAATATCACCAACAGACTTTGGCAAATTGAACACATCTTCCAATTTTTCATCAACTGATTTTTTGTCTTCCATAATATACCTCAATTGTATTTATCATACAGTTGAACTTGCTAATGTCAGGGTTTTTGTTGATGAGTTATAATTAGACTGTATTATCTTTATCTTTGTATTATTAGTTTTATACCAGAATCCAACAGCCGGAATTCCATTTGTTGCATATATTGTCTTCAAATTATATGTTATTCCGTCAATTATGACAGTTTCAACTTTATTGAAGTCAACGGTAATTCTCCATACATGCATATCTTCATCAGTACCTCTTGCTCTACAACCACTTGCTATAAATGTTGTATTGTAATTAATCTTATCATTTGATGAAGAAATTGTAGAGACTATTTTCATATTTGTAATACTATTTACAGTCGTTATTGCGTTATTTAAATATCCTTCTACTGTTGGATTATTTTTAGAATAAAAATTCCAATAAAGAATTGGATCTGGATTTCTTAACATAACATGATATGCATTTTCTATCCAGTATAATACTGCTGTTGCTTCTCCAGAAGTTGTATAACCAAATGAATTACCGTCTGTATACCCATTAATAGTAAATGGTGGTGGAGCAAGCCAAACTTGTAGTTTCTTTGCACCTTTGTTTCTATCAATTGCT
>Ga0181358_1000363_pt1 | contig 20323 bp, 30 predicted proteins | sample Fa13VDMM110SD_FD_130096 | JGI IMG/M metagenome (GOLD analysis project Ga0181358, IMG submission 130096) | Freshwater viral communities from Lake Michigan, USA - Fa13.VD.MM110.S.D | ecosystem: Environmental > Aquatic > Freshwater > Lake | place: USA: Michigan | collected 2013-09-24 | reverse complement strand
CTAGGTACACTAAAAGCATTAGTTGCTGATGAGCAATTAGATTGGTTAATTGAAAAGAGAGGTTGGAATAAATAAATGTTGTGTAATAAATGCGATACAACTCTAGAATTTGATACCCCTAGATTTGATGAAACAATAGCCCTTTGCTATGATTGTGCTATGGATAAGGCAGGTTACTAAATGAATAAACTAGATAGGGCATGGTTCGAGGTAACACACATGACAGACGATACAATGCTAGCCATAGTATTAGTTAGCACTTGGATATTTTGTATCATGATTGCGATAGTGGCTCAATGAATAAACAACAATGGGAACTTGACCAATTACTCAATTTAGAGATAGACTTAGCATACGAGAGAGAGGCAGACAAATGATAAGAAAACAAAAGACCAAACTAACACAACGAGGCAAGTACGCCATAGTGATTGGTTATACAATTATCATGACGCTACTAGTAGTCATGGTATTAAACAAATATGGCAAGGTTGGTTGTGTTGATAAATACACGGCCGATATCCTTGCAACACAGTTTCTATTTGGCGAGGGTATAGATGTAGATAGAGCACTAACTGCTATCTATAACAATGGTGGCTGGGTTGAAGAGAGACTTAGTGCCGATGTTGAAGTCGTCTTCCCATGCCTTAAGAATGATTACCTTATTTAACTTATAAAGGTAGATGTTCGAAATCTTATCGGGGTAGGATAATTAAATCTTACCCCATATGTGCTCACTAATCATATTGCAAAAACTTTTTAGATCACGTATCATACAAATCAGCAAAATATTCAGATTTACCCCAATATGGATATATAATAAATATACGGATCTAGTAAGGGACATGTTCCCTGAGAACCAAGCCCTCCACCTCTACTTCGGTATGTGGGGGGTATCTCAATTTCTGGGGGTATATAATATATCTATATGGAGAGATCTAATACCAGGAAATGTATATGGTGTATGGAAATAAAAAATATTTCAGATTTCTCCAAATATGATAAATCAACCGATGGATATAGATCTCAATGTAATATTTGTATTAAGATCAAAAAACGGAGGGGTATAAAATAATGCATAAAACATGCTCATTAGATAATTGTGAAGATGTAGCCTACTATGATATAAAGATAAATGGTAAAGAAGAATTTGTTTGTGCTATACATAATAAACAATATTTCTTTGCTGTTGAAAAAAATTCGGGGGAATAAAGAAATCATATTTCTGGCTTAATTATTATTTCTTTTTATTTATAGCCATTACTCTGGATATCTATATATATACTTATGTATCTATGGGGGATATGTTTACTATCTTATTCTTTTTTTCTTTGATAGTTTATTGCCCCCCCTTTCCCCCCCAATTATACACACATTTAAACAACATGTCAAATACTCTTAAATATTGTCATATGGGAAAAACCCTCCATAGGCTTAAAACATGCCGTAAGGCATAAAATAGGGGAGAAGGTGGAGATGGTGTTCATGTATCGCCGACTTGATTTAAGTGCCAAATTTTTCGATTTAACTGCCTTAGAAATGAAGTGTGAGCCAGCCCCTGTGGTTGGTGGTGGGGGACTGACTCACGTTTAGTCGGGATCTATAGATGTCCCGAAGTATATGTCTATTATATCTTAATTGTCTTAATCTGTCAACCGATTTTCGACTAACCTGTCTCTTTCGTCAACAACGCTAAATGCCCATTCTTTAATACTATTTTCGACTTTATTGTAATGGTGTGAACAGAATAGTAATTCTCCATTTACCCCGCCGACTTTTACCCACGCTTGCGAAGTACATCTATCGCAACGATCAAATGCTGTTAGTTCGTATTTAACTTTTTCTTTTTCTTTTACTTTTGACTTTGCCATATTCACCACTCCTTATATATTAATTATAAGGCTTCTATGAGTATTAGTCAATAACAATGTTACAATTAGATAATATTATGAATCCAACATTTTTAGCAATGATTTCAGATACCTGGCAAATGCTAACTATTATTACTGCAGCATTAGGTGTTGGATATGTTATGGCTCGTAGATTTGAAGGACTGTTAGGAAAAGATAAAAAGGGTAATACCTTACTAGAAAGACTAGAAAGAATAGAAGCACAAGTACATCCAAATGGTGGCTCCAGTATGTCAGACAAGGTAGACTTTATTCGTAGAGATCAAAATAAAATGAAAAATGAACTTGCTCAAATTTCAGGGGAATTAGAAGTAATTAAATCCATCGTAATCTCAATAGTAGATAAATAATTTGGTATAATGAAATTGAGGCTTCCGCCTCTTTAGGAGCACCCTTATGACCCCAGGGAGATTAAATTTCACATGTCCGCAAGGAAGCACTTTCCAAAGGACTGTCACATATAAGATAGAGACTGTTCCAGTAAATTTAACTGGATACTCAGGTAGACTTCAAGTAAGAGAAACCCACGATGCAACTGATTATATTGTTAGCCTAATTAATGGCTCAGGTATTACAATGGGTGGTTCTGCAGGAACAATAGGTATTTTAATAGCAGATGATGTCACTGCTAACTTCATTACAGGAGATCATGTTTATGACCTTGAAATTGAATCAACAAATGGAACAACTACTAGACTTATTGAAGGTAGATTTAACGTTACCCCAGAGGTGACACGCTAATGGCTGGAGAAGTAACTGTATCAGTTATTGAACAACCAACGTTAGTAAGTGTAACTGAAACATCAGTTTCTGTAATAGTAAATGAACAAATAGTAACATTAGATTTAGGTGTAACTGGTCCACAAGGACCTAGAGGCAATTCTCTTCTTAATGGAGTTGGAGAGCCAACACTAGCAATAGGTATCAGTGGAGATTTTTATATTGACACCGTTGCAAATGAACTTTATGGACCGAGAACAACAGGTTCATGGGGAGTAGGAACAAAGTTAACACAAGATCAAGGTTATGTTCATACACAAACCGCTGCTTCAGCGGTATGGACAATAAATCATAATCTTGACTTTGTTCCAAATATAACAGTAGTAGATACTTTTGGAACAGTTGTTGAGGGGTCATATAACTATCCAAATAATACAACTGTAGTATTAACCTTTTCCAGTTTATTTTCTGGTAAGGCGTTTTTATCATAATAAGGAGGCGAAATAATGGCTAGAACATTTTTAACTAATTTAAACTTAGAGCAAAATCAATTAATCAAGGCTGTAATACAAAATGCTACGCAAGATCCAAATACTGGAGTTGCTGGTCAAGTTTATTACAACACTGCAAGCGATACTCTAAAGGTTTATAGCGGATCTGCTTCAGCATGGGTTGCTGTAGGAAGCGTTGAATTCATCGGAGACTCTGTTGCTGACTTAATTGATCAAGGAACAGGTATATCCGTAAATTATGATGATGCGAATAATTCCCTAACAATAACAAATACTGGAGTAACAAGTATTGCAGGAACTGCAGGAAGAACTACACTAAGTGCTTCAGTAGGAAGCGTAGTAGTAGATCTTGCAGCAGTAAATCCAACAGGTTCAGGAACTGGTGGTTTTAATTCCGGAACAAACAGAATTACAATACCAGTAGTAAATGCTGATGCTTATGGTCGAGTAACATCTATCACATCTGCATCTACTACAGTAGTAACATCTCTTGCTGGAACTGCAAATGAAATTGAAGTATCTGCAGCAAATGGTGCTGTAACTCTTGGATTACCAGACGATGTAACAGTTGGCGGTAATTTAACAATCAGTGGTAACTTAACTGTAAACGGAGACACAACTACTTTAAATACTCAAACACTAAATGTAGAAGATAACCTTGTTGTATTAAACAGCAATGTTACATCATCACCTACTTTAGATGCTGGTATTGAAGTAGAACGTGGCACATCAACTAATGCAAAACTATACTGGGATGAAACACAGGACCAATGGTCTTTAACCCAAGGTGGTTCTGCAGTATACAGAGTATCCACAGAAGGACACACTCATGTATCAACTGATGTAACTGACTTTACAGAAGCAGTTCAAGACGTAGTAGGTGGTTTAGTAACAGGAAGTAATTCTCTATCAGCAAATTATAATGATGGATCAAATTCACTAACTCTTGATACAACACTATCTGCATCTGGATCATTCTTAAGTAAGACCAGCGGTCTTGCAGTAGATAAGGCTACATTAGAAAGTGCTTTTGTTTCAGATGGATTTACAAGAAAATTCTCACAAATCATCGGAAATAGTGCAAGCACTTCATACACAGTTACACATAACTTAGGAACTAGAAACGTACAAGTTCAAGTTTATGGTACTGAACTATCTGCATATGCCTATCAAACAGTAGAAACTGATATTAATAGAACAGATGCAAACACAGTAGTAATTGGCTTTGCTACACCTCCTGGAGTTAATACCTTCAGCGTAGTTGTAATAGGCTAAAATAATATAGGGGTTAAATAAACTTAGCCCCTATTTATTAAGATGGAGAATTGATGGCAAAAAAGTTTTTAACACCGTTAGGTTTAGTAGGTTTAACCTCAGATCCAGCAAGTGGGTCAGAGGGTCAATTATATTTTAATACTACTGATGATGTTGTAAGAGTTTATGCTAATGGTGCTTGGACAGAATTAAGTGGTGCAGGTGGAGAAGGTGCATCTGTAATTTATTCAGCATCTCAGCCAGATGTAACTAGTTTAAATGTAGGAACTATCTGGGTAGATAGTGATGCAGAAGCAACAGGTGGCGGTGGAGGCGGAACAGGCCTTTCATTCTGGTCAGAAGATAATAATGGTAATTTAATTCCAGATAGTGCTAATATTCAAAACATAGGATCTTTACAGTATCCAGTAAAAGATATATTCTTATCAGCATCTTCTATATATCTTGGTAATACACAAGTAGTATCTAATGGTAGTACTTTAATAGTAGGTAATAATCAATTGTTAAATTCTTCTACCGCCTCAACTTTGTATGCTACAAAAACAGAACTTAATAATATTAATTTAAATTCAGCAATTACAACAGCAAGTGCAGCAGCATATTCATCTGCTAGTGCTTATACAAATAATCAAATAGCAAACATTAATTTATCTTCAGCAATACAAACAGCATCAGCAGCAGCAGTAACATACTTAGTAGATTCAGCACCGGGTGCTTTAGATACACTAAATGAATTAGCAGCAGCGTTAAATGATGACGCCAACTTTTCAAGTACAGTAACCAATAGCCTTGCAACAAAACTTTCAATTTCTAGTGCATCAACAATATATGCTAAAAAAAATACTAGATGGAGAAAAACATATTCTTTTTCAGGTAATCAAAGTTTTACTGTAACAAATAGTGGATTAGGTGCTTATGTTGTTTCTGGAGTTAGCAATCCAACATTTAACTTAGTAAAAGGAAACACGTATACATTTGCAATAAATGCAAGTGGTCACCCATTCTGGATTCAAACAGTTTCTGGAGGATACAGCAGTGGCAATGTTTACTCAACTGGAACAACAAACCTTGGAACTGATAACGGAACAATAACCTGGACAGTTCCTACAAATGCACCAGATACACTTTATTATGCATGTCAATATCATTCATCAATGCAGGGAACAATTAATCTTATTGACCCTACTAAAATTCAAGGGGTAGATGATAATTCAAATACTCTATTATATGCATCAGGATATGAATTATTTTATTTAAATGGTATTCTTCTAGCAACTAATGAATATACAACAACAAGTAGTTCTTTAATAACTTTAAATGAAGGCTTATCTACAAATGATATTGTAGATATAGTGATAGGGGGATAAGATGGGAAGAACAAGAGATACAAGTAAGATTTTTACATCATTACAAAATATTGATGTTAGTAGTTCATTAGATAGTAGGATATATATTAGTAGTGCTTCTCCTACCTCGGGAAATACAAATGGAAGAATATGGATTGATACAACCACAGCAAGTGCACCAGTTTTTCAAGTTTATGGTAATAATTCATTTAGAAATTCATCTCCAAGAAATTATACATTAGCAACAGGTGGATTAGTTACTTATTATGGAGCATATACAATACACACCTTTACGTCTTCATCTCAGTTTGTTCTTTCTGGAAATATAAATGCTCAAGTATTGATTGTTGCAGGTGGAGGTGGTGGAGGAGGAATTGGTTCAAATCGTGGTGCTGGCGGTGGTGCTGGAGGGCTAATAAATATATCATCTTTTTCATTTACTACTGGAACTTATGGTATAACAATTGGTAGCGGTGGAGGTGCTACAGCCAAAGGTACAAATAGTATTTTAACTGGTAATTCTAGAACACTTACAGCATTAGGTGGAGGAAGCGGTGGATATAATGATGTTACAAACAATGGTACAAGTGGTGGTTCTGGTGGTGGCCAGTGGTATCCAGGATATGCTGGTGCTGCAGCAACACAACCTACAAGTACAAGTGATGGAGTAACATCTTATGCAAATACAGGATTTGGTAATGCTGGAGGAACCTCTGGAAGTTCTCAACCTTATGCTTCTGGAGGTGGAGGTGCTAGTGGAGCAGGTGCTAACTTTAATGCTGCAGGTGGTCCAGTTGGAGGAATAGGGTATCAGTCTTCTATTAGTGGAAATGCTACTTATTATGCAGGTGGTGGTGGTGGTGCTGGATATTCAGGACAAAACGACCCTCCATATCTTGAATTCAATGGAGGATTGGGTGGTGGAGGAAAAGGATCTAATGATTCTTTTGATTCAGCATCTAATGGTACTGCAAATCTTGGTGGCGGTGGCGGATCAGGTGGATCTGGCGGTAGTGGTGTAGTAATAATAAGTTATTTAACTTAGGAGAGTATAATTAAATAATGGCTTCAGCACAAATATCAGAAACAACTAGACCCGCTTATTTATGGTCTGGTTCTGAATGGATCCCAATTGGTGACGGCGGCGGTGGCGGTAGTGAAATATTTTACCAATCAGCATCTCCTTCAGCACCAGAAGTAGGAACTCTATGGGTAGATCAAGATGGATCTTTAGAAGACGAAAATGCGGGTATATCCCATAATCATGATTTAACATATCTATCTTTAAATACAGCCTCTAATACATATCTAACAATCAATAATGCTTCTTCTACATATGCTACTATTACTAGTTTAAATAATATAAATTTGACTTCTACTATCAATACTGCCTCGGCTGCGGCTTATGCAAGTGCTAGTGCGTATACAAACTCAGCATCCTCATCTTTAGTAACATATACAAATACACAAGTTAATGCAGGTATAAATACTGCTTCTGCTGCTGCTGTTACATATTTAGTAAACTCAGCACCATCTACTCTTGATACATTAAATGAGTTAGCAACCGCTCTTGGAAATGATGTTAATTTTTCTACTACAGTTACAAACTCTTTAGCCTCTAAGTTAAATATATCTACAGCAAGTGCTACATACTTAACACAGTCAAATGCTAGTGCAACATATTCACCAATATCAAATCCAACTTTTACTGGAACATCACTGTTTGTTAATGCTCAAGTTGATGGAATTTTAGATGTTCAAGAAATAAGAGAAAAGATAGTAGAACTATCTATAGTATCTGGATCAGCAACAGCAAATTTTAATGATGGAGGATTATTTTATATAGCAACTGCACCATCTGCAAACTTTACATTAAATTTAATAAATGTTCCAAGCGTAAACTTAAGAAGTCAAACAATCTCAGTTGTGGTAACACAAGGTGCAACAGGATATATTCCTAATATTTTTATGTTAGGTGGAGTTTCTCAAACAATTAAATGGCTTGGAGGAAGTGCTCCTACTCCAACAAGTTCTGCGGGTAAAATAGATATATTTAACTTTACAGTATTTAGAACAAGCAGTTCAACATTAATAATTGCAAACTCTAATTTAAATATTTAGGAGATATATGCCGTTTATAACAACCCTATCAGGAAATTTTGGTACAATCGGAAAGTCTGCTGGAAGAATACCGGCTTGGGTTACTAGTGCTGGTCAACTATTAACTGGAACAACCTTATACACAACAAGATCTTATAGCACAAGTGTGCAAGCAGATGGTGCAGGGTCTTACTATATTTCCGAAGGAGCATTACCAACTGGGGTATCCCTAAACACAGCAAATGGAACAATAAGTGGTACACCTACTGGAATAGCAGACTATAACGCTGGTACTACATATAACTTTACAGTGGGAGCAATAGGAACTGGGGGTGGCTCATTTAGAGCGTTTTCTTTAGTAGTTAGATCTATAAACGTTGGATATAGTTGTTTAGAAATGAATGAAAATCAAGGTAACACTGTATATGCACCAGGTGGTTTTAGATTTACTAGAGTAGATTTTTCAAGTTATGGAACACCAAATGGCAGTTGTGGTAGTTTTAGTTATAGTGGATGTCATGCTGGAGTTGGAGTTGGAGTGCCAGCCACAAGTATAGGGTTTGGTGTAAACAACGATACTTATGGAGATCCATGTAGTGGTACTTTCAAACGATATCGTGGACAATTTACATATCAACCAATATAAACATATGAATAATTCATCTCTGAGGTATAATTAAATTATGAGTCAAACTAGAAAACCTTTATATATGTGGACTGGATCTGAATGGATCCTAGTTGGCGATGGTAGCGGATTAAGTGCTCAAGCAGCATCTGCAATTTATTTATCACAATCAAATGCTTCTTCTATATATCTTCCAAAATCTGGGGGTAGTATAAATGGTAGTTTAATTATTGATGGTAATTTAACAGTATCAGGATCAAGTACTTCTTTAAATGTTAATGAACTTAATATAGAAGATAATCTAATAGTTTTAAATTATGGAGTTTCTGGATCCCCCTCGCTTTCTGCGGGTATAGAAATAGAAAGAGGAACTAGTCCAAATGTTTCTATCCAATGGAATGAATCTAGTGATAGATGGGAATTTACAAAAGATGGAAGTACATATAAAGAACTTGGCAGTGGTGCTGGTGCCGTCTTATACCAGTCTGCAAGCCCAAATGCGGTTGCTTTAGGCTTAGAGGTAGGATCAGTCTGGATTGATTCAGATGGGGTCGCAGGAGACGCTGTAGGAGTTAATCACGTACACGGACAATATTTACCTGCAAGCACAGCATCAAGCCTTTACTTAACAAACACAAACGCTAGTGCAACATACGCAACAATAGCAAGTTTAAGCAATATAAATTTAACTAGTACTATAAACACTGCTTCAGCAGCAGCATATGCATCTGCCAGTGCCTATACTAATCAACAGGTAGCAAGTATAAACTTAACTCCATATCAAACTATTGCAAATGCTTCTGTAGTATACTTATCACAGGCTTCTGCATCATCAACATATGCAACACAGGCACAGTTGTCAACAATAGACGCAGATAATCTACCAGACATATTTTTAATGATGGGAGGATAATATGGCAAAAAGTTATAAAGTATTAGCACAATCAGCACCTTCAGCAACAACTGACACAAATATATACACAGTTCCATCAGCAACTCAAACAGTTATATCAACAATTACTGTATGCAATAGGGCAGGAAGTGCTGCAACATTTCGCATTGCAGTAAGACCAAATGCTGAAACTCTAGCAGATAAACATTATGTTTGTTACGGTGTATCACTTCCACCAACTGACACAATTTCTTTAACACTAGGAATGACACTTGATGCTGCAGATGTTATAACAGTTTATGCATCATCAGCGTCTGTATCATTTAATTTATTTGGAAGTGAAATAGTGTAATGGGATTTACTAGAGCGTCATCATCTAATTTTTATAGCCAGCAAAAATTTAATCGCATTGGCTTGGCTTCATCTGCCGCAATAATTCAAGCACGTGTTTCTGCTACTGGCGGAACAACAGTTACAACTGGAGGATTTAAATATCACACATTTACTAGTGCTGGAACACTTACTGTTACAGACGGAGGAGCCGTTGAAGTATTACTTGTAGGTGGAGGTGCTGGAGGCGGAGGCGGTGGTGGTGATGAAGGCTGGGGTGGATATACAAGAGGTTACGGTGGCGGTGGCGGCGGTGGCGGAGTTAAGTTAGATTCAGTTTCTGTTAATGGCAATTCAAATGTTGTTGTTACTATTGGTGGTGGTGGCGGTGGTGGTTACGAATATGGTGGTGCTGGTGGAGATACTACTTTTGGTTCTATATCAACTGGTGCTGGTGGTGGTCAAGGTGGTGGCGGTAGATATGGTGCTACTTACGCTGGTCAAAATGGTGGATCAGGTGGCGGTGGAGGTGCTTCAGAATCAGGTTCTAGTGGCGGTGGTACTGGAAACTATGGTAGTGATGCTAACGCAAATACTTATGGAAATAATGGTGCTACTGGCGGACACAACTCTTACGGTGGTGGCGGTGGAGGTTCAGGTGCTGTTGGAAGTGGTTCTTCTGGTGGTGCTGGTACTCCTGCTTTTACTACTTGGGGTGCTGCAACAACTACTGGTGTAGAGTCTAGTGGCACTCGCTTCTACGCAGGCGGTGGCGGAGGTGCTGGTGGTGGCTCAGGTGTTGCTGGCGGAGGTGCTGGTAATAGTGGTGGTGGCGGAACAGGTTATTACAAATCCCACGTTGGTTGGGGTGGAGCAGGTGGCGGTGGAGGATCCGGAATATGCATAGTGAGGTATCCAGCATAATGTCACATTTTGCAAAATTAGATAGTAACAATAATGTTGTTAATGTTATTGTTGGTCCTTTTGATATGAGTGATGCTGAGGCAGAAACTTGGGTTGAAGAAAATTTGTTAGGAAAATGGTTAAGGACTTCCTATAATACGTATTGTGGTGTACACTATGATAGTGAAGGAATTCCTGATCAAGGAATACCTTTTAGAAAAAACTATGCAACAATAGGTGGTTTTTACGATGAAGAGAGAGACGCTTTCTTTAGAGCAAAACCAACTCCAGAACATGTTATTAGTGAAGAAACATGGGACTGGATTTTACCTACTCCTTAGAATAGAGAGTTAGATGTTTAAAAGTAAAAACAAAATACAGTTTATTCCTACAACAAAAGGAATTGAACCATTTGTTTCTCCACCTAAGCCCGCTAAAAATTATTTACCTAGTTGGTATAAACAAATACCAGGGTTTAATCAAAAGAAAATAGTTTTTGGACCCAAAGGTAGTTTACTCAATACTTCAGTTAAAATGTGTATGCCATTCTTGGATTCATTAACAACTGGTTATATTTTTGAAACTTGGACAGATATACATATTAAAATTATAGACGACAAAGTTCAATTTCACTATGCAACAGGCCCCGAAATAATGAAAGTTAGAGATAATAAATCTATTATTCCAGTTGATGATTCATATCATCCAGTCGAATTTGTTTGGCAAGAACAATGGGATGTTAAAACACCTAAAGGTTGGAGCGTAATTTATACCCATCCTTTGAATTTTTTTGATTCTCCATTTACAACCTGCACTGCTGTTATAGATTCAGATAATTATTATCATACAAGAGTAGGGCAATATCCGTTTTTTATTAAAAAAGATTTTGAAGGTATCATTCCAGCAGGAACTCCTATGTATCAGATAATTCCTTTCAAGAGATCTGATTGGGAGTCAGAAGTATTAGAATATAAAGATTATGAAACTGATAAAAGGGCTCATTTTATGAATAAAAGTTTCTTTGGTGTTTATAAGAATAATTTTTGGGTAAAGAAAAAATACGAATAGGGAGAAATAATGATAAAAGAAATAAAGCCATTGGTACCAAAAGCATATGCAGATAATTTGCATAATTTAATGACATCAAGTGTTTTCCCTTGGTTTTGGAATGAAAACATTTCTGGTCAAAAACAAACCTCAAGTGATGAGGTAGATTTTAATGGATTTCAATATGGCCTTTATCATATGTTTTACATAGACAATACACAGGTGTCTGCTTACTATAAAGATATAGAACCATTGCTATATTTTATGCAAGATAAGACAGATATCAAGGTTAAGAATATTTATAGAGTTAGGGCAGCATTAACAACCTGGTCTCCTAAAGATATGGCTCATAATGCTCACGTTGATATGGATTTTGATCACAAGGTTTTGCTTTACTATGTAAATGACTCAGATGGTGACACAATTCTTTATAATGAAGTTTTTGAAGAATATGATGAGGTGCCTGAAAAATTTACCGTTAATCAAAAATTTAGTCCAAGTAAGGGAAATGCCTTAGTTTTTGATGGTTTAACATATCATTCTTCAAGCAAGCCAACTAAAAATTCTAAGAGGATTATTATTAATATTGATTTTAATTAATAGCCTTATGTTCTAAAAACAGATCCTGACTTTAAGTGTTATAATTTAAATATGTCATTAAAACCAATGTATGTATGGGATGGCACATCCTGGGTTCAGGTTGGTGACGCATCCACACCTCAAACAACTATAGATATTGCACAAAGTGCACCACAGGGTGCTATAACTGGAAGCATTTGGTATGATGACGATGCTGGTGGGCTTTTTGTGTATGATGGAGAATATTGGGTAAATATATCAGGACCTCAAGGTCCATCAGGGGCAAGCGTAGACGTTAGTCTATATGCAACAATTAATTATGTTGATACTCAAATTTCTAATTTTAACTCTGAAACATCTTTAATAAAATCACAATCATATACAGCAGTTAGCGGGGACGTTGTATTTGTTAATACCGCCTCTGGGGCATATACAATTACATTGCCAATATCTGCTATCTTAGGAGACAAAGTAAAGATTGCAGATTTAGCAAATAATGCAGCGGTAAATAATATAACTGTGGGTAGAAATAGTAATAAAATTGATGGACTATCATCTAACTTTACAATAGATATTAATAATGCTGCAGTAGAATTTATATATACCAATGCTACATATGGATGGAGGGCTATAAATGGCTAACTTAAGCGATAATTTAAAAAATACCCTGCCATTTGAAAAAAAGACTACTCTTAGTACTATTACTTCAAATCATAATGCATCTGATAATGAAACTATATTTGTTAATACCGCTTCAGGTGCATTTACAGTAACTCTTCCATCATCACCAATTCAGGGTAGCAAAATTAAAATTCTTGATATTGCATCAAATGCTACTACAAACAATATTACAATTATTGGAAATGGAAATCTAGTAGGTGCATCTAGTGCTTATAAAATTTCCGTAGTTGATAGTAGTTTAGATTTATTGTTTATTAATAATACTAAAGGATGGCTTATTGAAAATAGTTATATCCCAATTGATTTACCTGGAAAACCAACATCTGCATCAGTAGTTAACGTTGGAACTAGTCGTGCATATAATAATGGTGCTGCTACTGTAACATTCATTGCTCCAGATTCTGGAGATGTGCCAGATTATTACGAAGTTGTTTCATCACCTGGAACAATAAGTGCAAGTGGAGGATTTTCTCCAGTTACCATCAATGGTCTTCAATCTAATACACAATATTCATTTGCAGTAAGATCTAAAAACGCTGCTGGATATTCTGCATTTTCAACCTCTTCTAATACAATAACTGCAACAACTGTTCCAAACGCACCAACAGTTTCTACTGTAACTTCTTCGTTTGAAAGTGCAAGTGTTGCTTTTTCAGCAAATGAAACTGGTGGAAGTGCTATAACTCAATATACTATAACCTCAAATCCTGGAAGCATAAGTGCAAGTGGAGCAACTTCTCCAATAAATGTAACTGGATTAACTGCGGGAACATCTTATTTGTTTACAGCAACTGCTGCTAATCAAAATGGTAACTCAATTTCTTCTGCTCAATCTGCTTCTGCAATGCCATTTAATTCAACTGGTGGAAACACAGTTACAACTTCAGGTGGATATAGAACTCATATATTTACAGCAAGTGGAACTTTTGCATATACTGGTGCAACAAGAACAGCACAGTATCTATGCATCGCTGGCGGTGCAGGTGGTGGTGGCGGTAGTTATGGTGGTGGTGGAGGTGCTGGAGGATTCTTAGAAAATCTTTCATATCAATTAGTTTCTGGATCACACGTTGTTACAATTGGATCAGGTGGTGGCGTTAGTGCAAATGGATCAAATTCATCAATTGGAAGTATTGTAACATCAATTGGTGGTGGTAGAGGTGCTCATTACGAAGGTGCTTACGGTGCCGCAAGTGGTGGTTCTGGCGGTGGAGGTGCAAGAGACGGTGGTGGAGGTGCTGCTGGTACTGCTGGTCAAGGAAATGGTGGTGGAGGAAATGTTTACTTAGCAAACGCTGCAGGTGGTGGTGGAGGTGCTGGAGGTGGTGGTCAAACTGGAGGTGGTAACTCAAGTGGTGCTGGTGGAGTAGGAGCATATTCTAGCCTTAGCGGAACAAATACATATTATGCAACAGGTGGTGCAGGTGGAAACGCAGGAGCATCTCTTGGACAAAATACTGGTGCAGGTGGTGGAGGAAATAACTCCGGTATGAATGGTATCGTCATAGTCAGATATGCAATATAATTCTTCACAATGCTATAATAAAATAAGGTGATTTAGTTGTCAATTTTTCCATTAAGTGCGTCCGCAGGACAGCAATTTACTACCTCTTCTAATATTAAATATATTTTTAATGGAGAATCTTGGATAATAATATCTACAAAAGGAATTTTAACTTGTACTTCTTCTACCCGCCCAGGTTCACCAACTGAAGGCCAATTAATATTTGAAACTGATACTGATCAAGTATTAGTATATGATGGCACAGCATTTGTTGAAATTAGCGGTGGTGGCGGTGGGACAGTATTATTTCAAAACTCACAACCAGATGTATCAGAATTAGAAACTGGTGCTCTTTGGATTGACAGCAACGAAAACGTAGGCACAGGCCTTGACATTCAAACATTTTTAAGATGGTCTAAAACATTATCTGCTTCTACTTCAACAATTTCAGGGTATGATGATAGTTCATTATCTCTTTTATATACTCCAGGATTTGAATTAGTATATATAAATGGAACTTTAATTAATAGAGGAATTGACTATACCGCCACTTCTGGCAATACGGTTGCATTAACTGAGGCAGCATTTTCGGGGGATTTAATAGAAATTCATGCATTTGAATCTTTTATATTATCTGACATGTATACAAAGAATGAAACTGATAATAGATATATATTAAATACCGCTTCTACCTCATTTTTATTAAATAGTGCTAGTTCTAGTTTTGAACCAAATATTGCATATGTGTCTGCATCTCCATCAGGACCAAGTGCTGGAACTCTATGGATAGACTCTAGTGCATCAGCAACTCCATCATTAAAAGTGTATAATGGAAGTACTTGGATTGCTGTGTCTGGTGCTGTATCTGGATCATCAGAAGCGGAACTCCATCCATTCTTTCAGGCGGGTATATAAATGGCAAATAATTACAAATCACCAGTTCAGGTTAAACCAACAGCCAATACTTTAACTACTCTTTATACTGTTCCAGCGGGAACACAAACAATATTTTCTGCTATTAATGTTTGTAATACAGCATCAACAGATGCTACTTTTAGAATTGCTTTTAGACCAAGTGGTGCTGCAATAGAAGATAAACATCACATTATTTATGATGCAACAATTGCTGGTAAAGATACTTATATGATTAATCAAGGTATGTCTATGGGTGCTACAGATGTTTTATCAGTTCAGGCTTCTACCGCCAGCGTATGCTTTGTAGGCTTCTACGCTGAGGTGACGCCATAAATGGGCATTAGTTCCGCAAGAGCAACAACTTTAAATAGTCAAAAGGTTTCTTCTAAAATAAATGCAACTGGTGGAACAATAACCGAATCAAGTGGATATAGAATACATTCATTTACAGCAACAGATACTTTTAATATATTATCTGGTTCTGGAAACATTGAATACTTAATAGTCGCTGCTGGTGGAGGCGGTGGTGGTGTTAACGCTTCACAGGGTTCTGGTGCTGGTGGAGGCGGTGGTGGTTTAATAACAGGATTATTATCTAATGTAGTTTCTTCGCAATATCAAGTAGTAGTTGGTGCAGGTGGTTCTGGAGGAACTGGACCACAAAATGGAACTAGCGGACAAAACTCCTCTGCTCTTGGACTTACAGCAATTGGCGGAGGTTTTGGTGGAGGAGGATTTTCTCCTTATAGTACTAATGCTGGTGCTGCAGGTGGTAGTGGTGGTGGAACTGGATATAACAATAATGCTGCTGGTGGGGCTGGAAGTCCTGGACAAGGAAATAATGGTGGAACTGCTTCAACTGCTTCTCCTTATGTGGGAGGTGGAGGAGGTGGTGCTGGAGGACCAGGTTCTGGGCATCCAAGTCCAAATGGTGGTGCTGGATCTAGTTATTCAATAACAGGAACTTCCGCTTTTTATTCTGGTGGAGGTGGAGGTGGCTCTACAAGCACTGCTGGAACTGGAGGAAGCGGAGTTGGAGGAAATGGTGGAGGGAATGCTTCTAATGGAAATGCAGGAGCAACTAGTCGTGGAGGCGGAGGCGGAGGTGCTGGAGAAGGTGGTGCTAACAGAAATGGCGGCAATGGTGGTAGTGGTATAGTAATTTTAAGGTATTTAATTTAATAAGGGGTATATAAAAATAAATGTCTAGAGCAAGAGAAGTATCAAAAGCAAGAGGTGGATCATTTTCTTCAACTGAACCAACAAATCCTGTTACAGGACAACTATGGACAGACAATTCTAATGCAAATTCTCCCTCATTAAAAGTGTATAATGGAAATGAATGGAAATTAGTATCTGGTGCTAGTGGTGGTGGTGGTGGAATGGCAACCACATTAATGACAATAGGAGCATCATAATGGCTACAGAAACAATGAAAACGCCTTCTTTTTCTGCACCTGCAGCAAATACCTTAACTTCTTTATATACAGTTCCTTCTTCTACTCAAGCAATTATTCCTACAATTAACGTTTGTAATACAAGTGCATCTGCTGCAACATTTAGAATTGGCATTAGACCAGGCGGGGCAGCAATTGAACAACGAAATTATTTAGTATACAATTCAGATATTAGTGCATTTGAATCAATCATATTTAATCAAGGAATTATATTAGATGCTGGAGACATATTAGCAGTTTATTCTTCTGCTTCTACCCTTGCATTTACAGCATTTAAAATGGAGGTAACGGCGTAATGGGTGTATCAAAAACTGGACAGGGTAGTTTAGATTCTTTATTTAGCAAAACAGAAATACAAAGACTATTTCCTAACAACTATAGTGTTTCATATTATAATTATATTTTAAGTGCAATAGATCAAGGATATACAAAGTCACAATTATTTAGTTCTACATTTTTATCTACCGCTGCATTTCAAAATTACATTGCTGCTCAAGGATATACTCTTGAAACAATAAGTGGACAATTGTTTGCTAAAAAACAATTTTTAACTGGATCAACCACATTTAATGCTGGAATTTTTGATGGAGACAATGCAAATGTTATCGTAGTTGGCGGCGGCGGTGCTGGAGGGTGGGAATATGGCGGCGGCGGCGGTGCTGGAGGAGTAGTTCATCATCCTGCGTTTAATATAACTGGAAATATTACTGTAACTGTTGGAGCCGGAGGAGTAGGTTCTAATACTAATGCACCAACAATAGGATCGGATTCGGTTTGTGGAACATTAATAGCAAAAGGTGGTGGAGGTGGTGCAAGATGGAGTGATCAAAGACCTGGTATTAACGGTGGATCTGGTGGAGGGGGAACATTGGGAGATACTGGTGGCAGTTATACAAATGGATCAAGTTCATCTAATCAAGGATCTTTTGCTGGAGCAACAGTTTATGGAAATGCTGGTGGACAAGGATATTATGCAAGTAGTTCACCAAGTAGACATACTGGAGGTGGCGGTGGAGGTGCTGGAGGTGCTGGAGGAACTGCTAATCCAAACACTAAAGGTGGTAACGGAGGTGTAGGTATAACAATTTTAGGTCAAACATTTGCTGGTGGAGGTGGTGGTCATACTAGTAATACTGGAGGTGGTCAAGGTATTGGAGGATCTTCAATAGGAGGAAATGGAACAGATACAGGAACTGCTGCTACTAGTGGTGTTGCAAATACTGGATCAGGTGGTGGAGGCGGACATAGCGGTGCAACATATCCAGCAGGTTCGGGTGGATCTGGAATTGTAATTATTAGATTTCCATTTACAATGCCAACGTTAGGTGCATAATATGGAATGTAATCATATAGAAAATAAAAATCCAGGGTGTTTAGAATGCTATCCTCAATATGTGGACAATAGAAGTCCTTTATGCAATATTTGCTACCTTGATTTAGCAGAAGATCTTATTCCTAAACTATGTTTAAATCATGGTGGTATATAAATGGCATCAGCATCAATATTAAATACAGGAAAAGCAATGTATGCATGGAATGGCACTAATTGGTTGCCACTAAATGCACAAAATGATCTTTTAAATTCTACTAGATGGTCTAAAGTTGCTACTGGTGGAGAAACAACTATTTCAGGATATGATGATAATGGTCTTAATCTTTCTTATTCCCCTGGATATGAACAATTATTTTTAAATGGAATTTTATTAGTTAGAAATATTGACTATACCGCCACAAACGGTACAAGCATAACAGGACTAACCGCAATATCAGCGGGTAGCAATATAGATATTATTTCTTTTCAATCTATATCTTTAGCAAATGTATATACTCAACAACAATCTGATACAAGATATTTATCTGTTAGTGCTTCTGCTAATTTTGAAAGAGATATAGTTTATTCTTCATCTGCCCCCGCTTCTCCGTTACTTGGACAATTATGGGTAGATACAACGACTCCGGCTACTCCAATATTAAAAGTGTATAATGGTAATGAGTGGCTCGTAATGTCTGGTGCTGGCGGTGGTGGGGGATTAAAGACTCACTTCTTGCTTATGGGGGCTTAAATGGCTACAGAAACGATTAAATCACCTTCTTATGCTTTACCAGCAGCCAATACTCTTACAACCCTATACACAGTTCCTGCATCAACACAGGCTGTAGTGTCAACTATTAATGTATGCAATACTGCTTCAGCAGATGCAACATATCGAATTGCAGTATTACCAAGTGGAGTAGGAATTACAAACGCAAACTATATTGTTTTTAATGCAACTGTTGCTGGTAATGAAACTATATCTTTAACTCAAGGAATTACTATGGACTCAGGAGATTTATTAAGAGTATTTGCAAGCACTGCATCAGTTGCTTTTAATGCATTTAAAATGGAGATTGCATAATGGCAATAACTAGTACTAGATCAAATATTACTACAGGTAGATCATTAAGTTTTCAAGAAATTGGATCTTTAATACCTCAAAATTCAAGCCCTGGATTATATAATTATATTAGTTTTGGAGTAAATCAAGGGTATACAAAATCTCAATTAACAAGTGCAACAAATTATTTTACATATTTACAAACAAATGGATTTACAACTTTTTTATATTCTAGTGCATATTATGCTATAAGAACATTTACTGCATCAACAACTTTTTCTAATCCTATATTTGCTGGAGCAACTGCAGATGTTTTAATTATTGCTGGTGGTGGAGGTGGTGCTTCTGGTGGAGGTGGTGCTGGAGAAATGTATGAAGGATCTGTGGTTATTCCAAGTAGTGTTTCTATTACAGTTGGTGCTGGAGGTTTGGGTGCTGGTGGAACTGTTGACGCTAATGGTGCAAACGGAACAGCGTCTGCAATAGGATCCCTTTCTTGCAACGGTGGAGGTGGTGGTGGAAAACATACTGGTAGTGGGTCTATTGGAAATGCTGGAGGCTCTGGTGGTGGGTCCAGTATTAACTATGGTCAAAACACTCTTGCATCTTCAACAAAAACTGCTGGTGGTTTTGGATTTCCTGGTGGAAACACAATAGGCACAAGTAGTAATGGTGGTGCTGGAGGTGGTGGTGCTGGTGGTGCTGGAGGTATAGGGCAAACAAGTGGTCCTGGTGCTGACGGAGGTCTTGCAAGAGCAAGTTTAATAACAGGAGTTAGCACACTGTATGCTGGTGGAGGCGGAGGTGGAACAAACCCAACTTCAAACGGTGGATCAGGTGGTGGAGGAGGTGCTGGTGCTGGTGGAACTGGAAACAGTGCAACAGGTGCAGCAGGTGGAAGTGCTACAGCCAATACTGGTTCTGGTGGTGGTGGAACATGGTACGATGGAAATAATGCTGGAGGCAATGGTGGTAGCGGGGTAGTAATAATTAGATTTCCACTAACTGTACCAACATCATTCGGAGCATAATATGTCAAAAGCCAGAGATTTAGCCAATCAAGTATCTAGTTTTAGTTTTATTGTTTAATCTTTATAAATATTTTCTTTTAAAAATTCATACATAGTAAGTTCTTTCTTAGCAGCCTTTTTCCAT
>Ga0181358_1000361_pt1 | contig 20361 bp, 19 predicted proteins | sample Fa13VDMM110SD_FD_130096 | JGI IMG/M metagenome (GOLD analysis project Ga0181358, IMG submission 130096) | Freshwater viral communities from Lake Michigan, USA - Fa13.VD.MM110.S.D | ecosystem: Environmental > Aquatic > Freshwater > Lake | place: USA: Michigan | collected 2013-09-24 | reverse complement strand
CGACAGACCAGGAGGGGGAGATAGTGGACAACCATATATTAAAAAAGGAATCCAAACTGGTATTCAAAACCCATCACTTTACAATGATTTTGTTGTACGTGGAGGAATTGAAGCTCCCTTAAGTGCTGCTGAAGATGTAGCTCGTTTAGCAAAATATTTTGTAAACATTAAAAACCCTAGCGGGCTTTTATTTACTGCAAAACAAAACCTACTTTCCCGAGTAGGAACAAAAACAGAGGCTTCTAAAGGTTTAGGTTATGCTGGAGGTGCTTTAAATGAAGGAGCATATACTCCATTATCTACATTAGCTGAAGCTGGAATAGTATGGGCTGGAGGTCATATAAACAAACAAGGTTTAGATCCTACAGAAATATTTCCTGGTCTCTCTATTAAAAAATATGGAGACGTAGCTTATGAAAATAATAATGAAAAAACTAATAGTTCTGCCCCAGCAGTACCAGATTCATTATATAGAAAAGCTCAAAGAGCAAATAACCGTTTAGGAAATAGAATAGTTGCTACTGATAACCAAGCGAGTAAAGCAGTTTCAGAACTTATATATAGACCACCAACCCAAGTTAATTTTTCAACATCACCTGATGCTTCTGCTAGGCCTAGCAATTTAGTTAAATTTCAAAATAAAATTAACTCTTTTTTAGAAGCGTGGGATGCTTATAGAGACAAGCAAGTTGCTAAAAATTTAACTAATAAAGTACAAAGAGAAGCAAGAGCCTCTGAAAGAGCTTTAATAGCTGATCAAAACTTAGACGAAGCTGAGTTTTTTGCTAATAATATTGCTCGTCCTGTTTATAGTAATAGATTATTAAATCTATGGGACACTACAGGTCTTAATTTAACATCCCCCGGATACACTAATAGCTCAGTATTATATTCTTATGGAGGTGGACCTAATTCAATTTTAGGAATAGGAAAAACTAATATAAAATTTGCAACATTAAACGATGGTGCTACACCTGCTAGAACAGGTATGAATATGGTTGATCCTTATATACAATATGGTAGACGTTCAGTAGAATACAAAACAACAAACGTATTTGGTAAAACATTTATGCCAAATAGTTTTGGTAGCGTTTCTTTAACATATGCAGGAACATATAACACAAATATAAAAGAAGATCAATTATTTGGAACCCCAGACTATTTAGTAACATACAATAACAAAAATGACCTTCAAACATTTAATCCAAATGCTATTTGGCAAAATTCTAAAACAAGTTTTAATACTTGGCAACAATTGGATTTTAATACCCAAGAAGTTAATTTAGATAGTATTACTAAAGAAGACTTTAGAACTATTTTAGACCCATCCCTTCCATCTAATAAAACATTTTTAAGTATTTCCCCAAGTTATACAGATAAAAATATTGAAGATCATCTTAATTTAGGTAATCCTGGTAGAAAAGGAAATATTTCAAGCTACACAGCGGGTAAAAGAGATCTTACAACTCAAGCTAAGTTAGGACCTGTAGATAAAATAAATGCTTCCCCAATATATAAAACTAATACTAAAGATAGCTCTCGTTATTCTGCAGGAGATCCTGGAGGGGTAAAAAACCCATACACTGATATAATCCCATTTTATATTGCTATATTAAATAATGATTCTCAAAAAGGAGGCACATATAAAAAATATATGCATTTTAGAGCATTTATTGATTCATTTTCTGATTCATATGATGCTGATTGGAAAGATGTAGAATATATGGGTAGAGCAGAAAAGTTCTATAAATATGGTGGATTTAGTAGAAAAATTTCAATGGCATTTACTGTAGTGGCCCAATCAAGAGAAGAAATAACAATTATGTACGATAAGTTAAACTTCCTTGCCTCCTCACTTGCTCCTGAGTATCTTGATAGTTTCACATCAGGTTATATGGCAGGAAACATAGCATACATTACTTTAGGAGGATACTTAAATGAACAACCAGGAATCATAACTTCATTAACATTTGATATCCCAGAAGAATCACCTTGGGAAATAGGAATTGACGATAATGGAGACCCATTACCTGCTACAGATATAAGGCAAATGCCTCATATGATAAAAGTAACAGGTATTAACTTTATCCCACTTCACAAATTTAGACCTGAAAAACAATCATTTATAAATGATTGGGATCGCAACGGAAAAGGAACAGATAGCACTAGATTATTAAGTACGGGTAAACAAAGATATGTTGATCAACTTCGTCCCGAATCAGCTAATTATGATAAAGAACAAATGGGGCCGGAATTAGATGAAATAGAAAAAGCAAAAATTGCTCTCCGAAATCAAGTTAATGAAAATACCTTAAATTATATCCCTTCACCACCAAACTTTAATGACGTGGTAGGTAGTCAACAAGGCTTAATTAATTCTACTGAATTTAATCCAAATGCTCCATCATCTCCTAATATTAATGCAGTAGTAGGTAATCAACAAGGCTTAATTAATATTTAAAATGAGTAGATATAGTAGAATACCCATAACAAAAACAACTAATGACCCTAGGTTAAGATATACTGTAGTAAAATATCCTACAATATTACCTAGTGCTTTAGACGTTTATGTTTATACTACCCAAGGTGATAGGTATGATGTTATAGCTCAAAATTACTATAGTGATTCAACTTTGTGGTGGATAATTAATCGTGCAAATCCAAACCAAGACGCTAATTCAATATTCCCCACAGCAGGATCTCAAATAAGAATCCCTTCTTTTGATAGAGTAGGAACCATATTAGCACAATTTGATGCGTTAAATAAATTAATATAAAGTTATGTCTATTATTGGAGAAAGTTTACAACCATATGTTATAAATCAAATTAATGCAAGACAACGCCTCCATGGGAGTGGCGCTGGAACTGCTAATAAGGATACCCCAAACCTTAGATCTGATCAACAGATCAACCTTTTAAATTCTAATACATCCTGGATAAAACTTGCATCTGGAGTTTCAGTTAGCTCAGGCAGGTTAGCAGACGTTGGAGTAGATTCATCATATCATGGAATGGAACTAGCTAAAAAATATATTTTATTTGCTGGGTTTTCTAAATTAGAAGAGGATGGATCTGACAGACTTGTTCAAAGACAAGGATTTCTTCCTCAAGATCCAAATAGTTCATACACCTATGGAACATATGGATATTCACCTATGCCTGGTATTACAGATGCAGATATAAAGTCACTAAATAGAGGTTCTCTTAAAAAAGCAACGGTTAGATTAAAAGTTCATAACAAACAACAATTTGACATAATTGATCTTCTCTATTTAAGATTAGGATATACTGTTTTACTTGAGTGGGGAAATAGTATATATACTCCTAATGGAGTTACTAGAGAAATAGTACGTAATACTATTTTAGAAGACCCTTATAGATTTTTTAATTCGGGATACAGTAAGGGAAAATCTTACTTAGATATTCTCCCAGTAATAGAATATTATAGAAGACAATATGAGGGAAATTATGATGGACTTTTAGGTAAAGTATCTAACTTTAGTTGGTCATTTCAACCTGATGGTTCATATGATATCGAGTTAACTATCATAAGTTTAGGAGATGTAGTTGAATCATTAAAAACTAACATATCATCAAATAAACAATTAAGTCAATTTATCTCAGATGCTCTTTCCTCTTCCCCACCCCAATCAGAAAACGAAGAAGGAGGAGAAAATAATATTATAGAAGAAAATGCAGATTCTAACGATATAGCAGCAATGTTATTCACTTGGAAATTTACTAATAGAGATAAATTACAATACGAATCTAATGAGGATAGTATCTTTATAGAACGTCCCGATGATGCAGAACCGAGGTTTATGGGAGCCTTTTTAGAACCTAATGCAACCGCAACTTTAACTCAAATACCTATTGAATTTTTTGTTGTAGATGAGGCGGGTACTAAAATCTATCCTAATTTATCTCAAGACCCATATTATAAATCAAATTTTGGAGTCCAATACTTTGACCCTATTGCTACCCCAGATATTGAAAAAGAAGCAGAAAGGGTTAAAAGAGAAAAATACTATAAAATGGTTGACGATAAAAAAAATGAAACCACCGATTTTAGTACGAATGAGTTTGGGGCTGCATATGGTAAATTTCTTGATGTTGAATATAAAATAAAAACTTCGAAAAAATCTTCAATAACCAGTCCTTTAATTGGTTTTTCTAAAAAAGATGCTTGTTTTATAAATACTGAACCTGATAAACAATTTTATTTAAAATTTGGAGCTTTATTAAATTATATAGAAAACAATATTCTTCCAAAAATATCCACTAAAGATCCATCAAATTATAACGAAAAACCCCCTATTTTTAATATAAACAATGATACTTATGGAACTGGAACTACTGGAAATTACATGTATTCTCTTCCAAACCAAATTTCTCTAGATCCACGAGTTTGCATAGTAAGAAATGATAACTTACAAACTGCTAGTGGTGTAACAAAAGTGTATACTAATTTAAGTCCATTTAAAGCTGATGATTATGTAAAAAATAATCCCAACCCAAATAAAGCATATATTATGAATGTATACTTAAATTTTGAGTTCATAATAAATTGCATTAATGACAATTCTGATGAAAGAGGTGACATTGGGGTATTTGGATTTTTAAAAGCAATATGTGATGGTTTAAATAAATCATTAGGGGGTATTAACAATTTAGAACCTGTTATAAACGAAACCAATAATACCCTTTCAATCCTTGATACCACCCCAATCCCAGGACTTAACAAAAAAGGTTCAGATTATATTCTTCAACTATATGGGTATGGAAAAACATCAAACGGATATATTTCAAACTTTGTAAGAAAAGTTGATTTAAAAACAGCAATAACTCCTGAATATGCTACTATGATTACAGTAGGAGCAACAGCAGGAGGATATGTTAAAGGGACAGAAGGCACAGCATTTTCTAAATGGAATGTTGGTTTAACCGATAGATTCCAAGAGAAATTTATCCCGGGAAATGAAGATTCTAATGAAGAAAATGGAGAAGATGAAGCTGCGGTAAATTATACCAACAAATTTCTTTCTGCTAAAGCAGGTAGTGCTTCTCGCTATGGATTTAAAGGAAACATAATCAGCGACAATGCAAAAAATCTTCAAATAGATCCTGGGGCGATTGAAAAAAATGTTTCCGTTGTAACCGAATACTATAAATATTTAATTGCTTCCCAAAATAATAAATCCGGTGGTACCATTGGGTTTATACCATTTAAAATTTCATTTACTATGGATGGGATTTCGGGAATAAAAATATACAACAAATTACAAGTTGATACTAGATTTTTACCTAAAGCATATGGTGATAATTTAGATTTAATTGTTACCGGAGTAAGCCATAAACTATCAAACAGTGATTGGGAAACAGATATTGAAGCTACAGTTATTCCAAAAACCGAAGGTACTTCGGCTGTGTTTATTACTTCTACAGCTATAAAAGAAGATGTACAAGCAGTTAAATCTACTGGAAAACAAACGGTTCCTGTTCTTAAAGTAGAAGATCTTAAACCTTGGACTAGAAAAATCCCAAGAATAACTCAAGGAGACACTTGGGAAGCTGAAGCTACTAATTTTATAGCATTAAAAGAATCATTAACTACAAAGGTAACAAAACTGGATCAAGGAACCTATAGAGGAGGATATGGATCAGATAAAAAATTAGTAAATGGAAAATTAGAAACAGTAATATTAGGTACAACATTTACTAAACAAGAAGCAGCAGATACTTTAAGAACATACTCAGTATATTTTTATTCTGATACAATTATAAAAGCTATAGGAAAATCTAATTGGGATAAACTTAATAACCATCAAAAAGCAGCTTTATTAAGCTTATCATATAATGCTGGAAAATTTATTTGGAGTGGTGGGTATAGATATGCAAATAAAATCATATCTGCTATCAAAAAAGGAGATTACCGAGAAGCCGCTCAAGGTATTTTAGATGGTCCTAAAACAGGAAAAGTAGATGGTTATATACCATCTTTAGCTAGAAGAAGAACAGAAGAAGCTCAATTATTTCTTTATCCTGCAAGTAAATCCATATATTAATGTATTACCCAAAATCTCAAATAAAACCAAATTTATACACTAACGGTGACGAATATATCCTTTCTACAACCAAAGAGGATTATATAGGATATTACTATGAAATATCTACTGGGCAAAAATATACCGGAAAAAATCCTCAAGATGGTACTAATATTCTACTTACATTACAAAACCCAAACCCAATCCCCCCACAAAATATTGTTTTTCAAAATTTAATATATATAGAAACCCAAGATACATTAAGTGGAGGTTCATATAACCAATCTCCCCCATCTAGATTAATCCCCTCATTCAACCCAACCACCCCAACTTCTCAAGACCAACAAAACGGACAGTTTACAAGATATTTTTGTAAAAAAAACAATGAAGTCCTTTATTTAGAAATTGACAAAGAAACCCACGACAAACTCAGATCTCGAAACGCCCAAATAGCATGGGATTTATACTCCCCAGTATCTTTAATCTGGCAAATTAAAGGTAATAAAGAACAAGTTTTTAATTCAAACAGATCATCTGCTATTGCTATAGAGCAAAACTTAAAATGGTATGGATTTTCTCAATACTTTCAAGACAAGTTTTTAAAATATTATCAATCACAAGATATAAATAATTTGTACACAACAGGTAATGAATTTACAACTAAAAATGGACAAAATTACATTGGATTTTATCATATACATAATGGTACAACACCTATGGTAGGAAAAACTCATATAAATACCCCTCACGACGTTTTAATTTCTATAAAAAAACCACAACCTATAACCCAAACTACTAGCAGTATAATATTACCAACTCTCTCCAATATTCCAAGTGGAGGAGGAAGCTACTCTGGAGGAGGAAGTTCTATAGGTGGAGGAGGAAGTTACTAATTTAAATTTGGAATTGTAAAATATAGTTTGTATCTTTAAAGCATGTACTGGCTTATAGAAGATCCTAAACATATAGAAACAATTTGTAACATTAGCTACCAAACAGCATATGTTGAAGTAATTCCTACTTCACATAATTTACACCCTGTTGAAAACAATATATGTGCTCTATACATTCGTTTTGAAAGAGATGATAAAGGGTATATTATTCCTATAAACCATAGCGAAACAATAAATTTTGATTTAGAGGTAGTAGAAAAAGTACTAAACAGTATAGAAAAGATATATGTAAGGGATAGAAAAGAATTTCTACATTATTTTTGCATTAAGCATAGCTACCAACCACCACCTTCCCCCCATACGTATATACCTCAACTAACAACAGCTCACAATTACATTTACAACAAATACCCAACTATACAAAATTTAAACACAATAGTTCCAATTGTAAAACACTATGAAGTATGCGAACAAAATTTTGCAAATTTCGATAGTTCAAACCAAAACCCATTCTACAATAAGGCAGCATTGGTGTTTAATCAACTAGAATTAGTGGGTATAAAAGTCGACCAAATACTATTCGAGCAGTACTTCAACAAAGAAGTAAACGAGTTTATATACACGCAATATAACCTAAACACATTAACAACAAGACCATCAAATGCATTCAATAACATTAACTTTTCAGCCCTAAACAAATACAATGGAGAAAGAAACTGTTTTATACCACGTAATGATATTTTTATTGAAATGGATATTTCTGCTTATCATCCTACCCTTCTTGCTGATTTATTGGGTTATGCTTTCGACGGTAGTGATATCCATATGGACTTTGCTAAAATGTATGGAGTGGATTACGCCAAAGCAAAAGAAATAACGTTTAAACAACTTTATGGGGGAATTTGGAAGGAGTACAAAGAACTTCCATTTTTTAAAAAAGTAGCAGAATATACAGATAGTTTGTGGGAGTCATTCCAACACAATGGACATATTGTATGCCCTATTTCAGATCATAAATTTATAAAAAATGATCTGGAAAACATGAACCCACAAAAGCTTTTAAATTATCTATTACAAAACTTGGAGACTGCAAATAATGTTCTTATATTGTATGAGATATTTAAAATTTTGCGAGGGAAAAATACTAAACTCGTATTATATGTTTATGATTCGTTTTTATTAGATGTAGACGAAAATGAAATAAATGTAATAGAGCAAATAAAACAAGTATTTAGAGACAAGAAATTGCAAATTAAAACAAAAACTGGCAAAAATTACGCCAACATAAAATAAAAGTTATGTATAGTACTTTAGAACAACCCCGTCATATGTATGATCAATACGATTATGATTTTACATTTGATACTTTATTAATGAGCAATAGGCTGTTTTGTACTTTTACCCCATTAAATGAGCTAGAGGCATTGGTTAGTATCCTATCAAGTCGTTATAGTATCATGTACAATAAAATGTTTGTATTGCATATTAAAAGCAATAACGAATATGTTATTACATACAATGTAGATCAAGGAAATGTAAATGACATTCCCGATAACACAATTCTAGTACATAGAAAAAAAGAATCAAACACACTTTATACCATCAACGCACTAAACGAGTTGATTAAAAAACTCAATGGTGGAGTAGTAGACATTAAATTTCCAGTAAACTGGCAACATTATAGAAATTGTATTTTGCTAACTCAACACAATGAGATTAAGCAATTAAATACAAAGATTTTTAAAATAGTTGAATTATAGTTTGGCTTATTAAATAAAGGTTATTATATTAACGTTGTAAACAATTAAATTAGTTATATTATGAATCTAGATGCAATCAAGAAAAAACTTGAATCTATGCAGTCCAAACCTACAAGTGGGGGCTCAAACAACCAAACAAAGCGATTTAAACCGCAAATTGGTAAACAAACGGTACGTGTTGTTCCGTTCAAATACAACAAAGAATTTCCATTCACGGAAATGAAATTTTACTACGGTATTGGAAGTAAAAAAGTAATTGCTTCTCCTTTGAATTGGGGTGAAAAAGATCCAATTGCTGAGTTTGCAAAACAATTGCGTGGTACAAATGACAAGGAAAATTGGCGTTTAGCTAAAAAATTAGACCCTAAAACACGTGTATTTGCTCCTGTAATTGTACGTGGTGAAGAAAGTGAAGGTGTTCAATTGTGGGAATTTGGAAAAGAAATTTTCGAAGCATTCTTGCAAATGGCAGCTGATGAAGAAGTAGGTGACTTTACAGACATCATGATGGGACGTGACATTAAGTTAGTTACAGTTGGACCTGAATCTACAGGAACAGTTTATAACAAAACTACAATTACACCATCTATGAAAACATCTCCATTATCTGAAAATGATAAAGAATTGGAATTGTGGTTAGAAGAACAAGTTAACCCAAAAGATTCTTACAAAATGTTACCGTTTGATGAGATCAAAGCGGCACTTCAAGAATGGTTAAATCCTGAAGAAGAAGCTGAAGAAGAATATCCTGCAGATGGAAAATTGACAGTAGAAGAAAAACCACAGTCAAATTATAGTCTATCAACTAAACCAGCGGCTAAAAAATCTAAAGCAGATAATTTTGACGCTTTATTTGAAGAAGACGATGATGCACCGTTTTAATTAATTCAAATAAGTTATGGCCAAAACAAGAAAATCGCTAACAGAGGCGGCGGACAAAGAACTGAAAACCGCCTTTAGTTTAGACAAATTTAAAGCAAACAAGGGTTTAGCATCAAATGTTAAATTCAAAGAACAAAAGTGGATTCCATTTTCACCAGCGTTACAAGAAGCCTTGTCTATTCCCGGGATTCCTATGGGCCATAATTCAATGGTTCGTGGGAAAAGTAACACAGGAAAATCTACTATGACCATTGAAGTAGCAGTTAATGCTCAAAAAATGGGAATATTACCAGTGTTAATCATTACCGAAATGAAACACGATTGGAACCACTGGAAAACAATGGGATTCCAAATCGAGGATGTAGTTGATGAAGAAACTGGTGAAGTTTTAGACCAAACCGGTTTTTTTATCTATCGAGATAGAAGCTCATTAAACTCAATTGAAGATATTGCTGCATTTATGATCGATTTACTAACCGAACAAAAGAAAGGCAATCTCCCATATGATCTATTATTCCTTTGGGATTCAGTTGGTTCAATTCCATGCCAAATGTCCATTGAACAAGGAAAAAATAATCCAATGTGGAACGCAGGAGCTATCGCAACTCAATTCGGGAATTTTATCAATCAACAGATTGTAATGTCTCGTAAGGAAAGTTCAAAATACACGAATACTCTGTTTATTGTAAACAAAGTAGGTGTTGCCCCTGCATTAACCCCTATGTCACAACCTAGAATGACAAATAAAGGTGGAGATACATTCTATTATGATGTTTCTTTATGTTTAACATTTGGTAACGTTACAAATGCTGGTACTTCTAAAATTAACGCTGTTAAAGATAAGAAGAAAGTTGAATTTGCATTACGTACAAAAATTGCTTGCGATAAAAACCACATTAATGGTATTACAACAATGGGTACAATTATTTCAACGGTACATGGGTTTATTAAAGATGATCCAAATGCTGTTAAAAAATACAAAGACGAGCATGTAAAAGAATGGGCAGATATTTTAGGACAAGGTAAATATTCTGTGCAAGAAGACAATAGTGAGTGGGATGAAAAAACACCTACACCTGATTTATTTGAAAACGAAGATTAATATGAAAAAAGACCTCTTAAACCTCCTCAATAATGTACAAGAACATGGAGATGAATTACCCCAATCAGAACGCTACCTACTAATAGACGGACTCAATTTATTCTTTAGAAATTTTAGTGCTATAAACGCAGTAAATGCAAATGGAGTTCATGTAGGGGGTTTAGGAGGATTTTTTCGATCTTTAGGGGCCCTAATTAGAACACTCCAACCAACCCAAGTTTACGTTGTGTTTGATGGTGTTGGTTCCTCTAACAATAGGAAAAATATTATTCCCGAATACAAATCAAACAGAAATGTATCTCGAATAACTAAACATGAACTATTTGATAGTTTAGAAGAAGAAGATGATTCTAAAGTAGACCAAATTGTTCGTATTATCCAATACTTAAAGACATTACCTGTTAAAACAGTATCGTTACCTAGAGTAGAAGCGGATGATATTATCGCATATTTAAGTAGTACTTTACCTGCAAAACCTGAAGATAGAGTATTCATAGTATCTAGTGATAAAGATTACCTACAGTTAATTAGCGAGAAAGTTATTGTCTATAGACCAATTGAAAAAGAATATTACACAACAGATACAGTAAAAGAAAAATTTAATGTAACCCCACATAATTTTTTACTTTATAAACTCTTAATGGGTGATAATTCAGATGGTGTAACAGGTATTAAAGGATTAGGACCTAAAGGATTGTTTAAAAGGTTTCCTGAGTTAGCAACAAGAGACTTATCGTTTGATGATTTGATTGATTTGGCTGAAACTAAATTAAAAGAACATGTAGTGTATGCAAGAGTATTACATGATATTCCTTTACTAGAAGATAAGTATAGAGTTATGGATTTATCTAATCCTATGATGGATGATAAAGCTAAAATGTTTATCGATAAATTTGTTGAACACACCCACCTAAATTTCTTCCCCGATACATTTGTTGAAATGTGTAATGAGGATCAGCTTGGAAATTTAATAAGAAATACAGATTATTGGGTTCGCGATATTTTTAAGGATTTATTGGAAAAGCAACAATAGATCATTATATTTAAATAAAAGTTATTAACCATTAAAAAATAAAAGTTTTGACACTCCAATCAATTGATGAATACGGTCCGTCGTTTCAAATGAAAGTTATTTCTTCTTTATTAACACATAAAGAATTTCTACAAAATATAAATGATGTATTAAGTGATGAGTATTTTTCAAATCCATCCCACAAATGGATCATCAACCAAATCATCCAGTATTACGAAAGTTACCACACTACCATTTCAATGGATATTTTAAAAGTTGAAATGAAAAAACTCGATAACGAGGTACTTAAAGTATCTGTTAAAGAGCAGTTACGTGAAGCATATAGAGCAGATTTAGAAGATTTAGAATATGTTCAACTTGAATTTTCAACGTTTTGTAAAAATCAACAGCTGAAAAAAGCACTATTGAGCAGTGTAGCCTTACTAAAAGCTGGAGACTATGACTCAATTAAATACATGATTGAATCAGTAATGAAAGCGGGACAAGATAAAAATATTGGCCATGAATATAAAAAAGATACTGAATCACGTTACCGAGAAGATCATAGAACTATTGTACCAACCCCTTGGGAATCAGTTAATGAATTAGTTCAAGGTGGTTTAGGTAATGGAGATTTAGGTTTGATTTTTGGTAATCCTGGAGGTGGTAAGTCATGGTGTTTAGTTGCTTTAGGAGGACATGCTGTTAAGATGGGTTACAATGTTATTCACTATACTTTAGAGTTAAGTGAAGCATATACTGGAAGGCGATATGATGCATTCTTTACAGGAACCCCAGTAGATCAATTAGAAAAACATAAAGGGGAAGTAGAAGCAATAACTGCTGAATTACCTGGTGAGTTAATTATTCGTGAATATCCTATGGGAAAAACCACAATCCATACTATAGAATCTCATATTAAAAAAGTAATTGATTTAGGAATCCAACCAGACCTTATCCTTATAGACTACATTGATCTCCTTTCAACAAGAAAAAGAAATGTTGACCGTAAAGGAGAAATAGATGATATTTATACGAGCACAAAAGGACTTGCTCGAGAATTAAACATACCCATCTGGTCAGTTTCTCAAGTAAATCGTGCAGGAGCTAAAGATGACGTTATTGAAGGTGATAAAGCTGCAGGTAGTTATGATAAAATGATGATTACCGATCTTTCAATGTCGTTATCAAGAAAAAAAGAAGATAAAGTTAACGGAACAGGAAGACTTCATATTATGAAAAACCGATATGGGATGGATGGTTTAACGTTTCAAGTAGATGTTAATACTTCAAATGGACATATTGTCCTTGGAGACCATTATGATGAAGAAGCAGATACCGTTTCACCGAAAAAACCATCAAATAGTAACTTTGATGATTTAGATAGACAAATGTTAAGTAATAAATTTTTTGAATTAAACGCATGATAACAGAACTAAGACCCCATTACAAACCATTTGAATATCAAACAGCATTCGAATTTTACAAAGACCAACATAGAGCCCATTGGCTAGCTGACGAGGTACCTTTATCTTCAGATTTAAATGACTGGAAACTTAAACTGAGCGAATCAGAAAAAAGTTTGATTGGTAATATTTTGAAATCATTTGCTCAAACAGAAACGTATGTTAACGATTATTGGGCAACAAAAGTTGCTGTATGGTTTCCTAAACATGAAATCAAAGCTATGGCGTGTGCATTCGCTGATTTTGAATCAATACATGCTGAAGCTTACGCTCGATTAAATGAAGAACTTGGATTAGATGATTTCGAAGCCTTCATGGAAGATGAGGAAGCAAAAGCTAAAATCGATCGTCTAGTTGAACTACCTGGGAATACATTACGTGAAAAAGCACTTTCATTAGCTATATTTTCTGCATTTACAGAAGGTGTTAATTTATTTAGTTCATTTGCTATTTTGATGTCCTTCCAATTACGTAATTTAATGAAAGGTACCGGACAAATTGTAGAATGGAGCGTACGTGATGAATCATTACATTCAAAAGCTGGATGCTGGTTATTCAGAACAATGATAGAAGAAATGCCTGAATTAAGTGAAGGTATGGAATCACAAATTTACGATGCCTGTGACATTTCAGTTAAATTAGAATTTGACTTTATTGACAAAGCATTTGAAATGGGTGAAATTGAAGGTTTGAATAAAAACCAATTAAAAAACTTCATCAAGGAACGTGCCAATCAAAAATTAATTGAACTAGGTTATAACCCTTTATACAACGATATTGATCCAAACCTTTTGAAATCAATGGAATGGTTCGGACATTTAACAAGTGGTAAAACACATCAAGATTTCTTCGCAGGAAGAGTAACAGATTATTCAAAATCAACCGCTGACTGGAGCGACTTATAAAACAAAATAAATGAGTAAATTAAACATAGACACAAGTAAATGGGTGAAGGGTAAAGATTACCCTGAATGGATGGATGAAATTGGTACTTCTATTATCTCGCAAGGATATTTACTCCCAGAAGAAAATGTATTTAAAGCATTCCATCGAGTATCAAAGGCAGCAGGACGTAGATTAAAACGTAAAGATCTTCAACCATTCTTTATGGAAGCAATGGAAAAAAATTGGTTATGTTTGGCATCTCCTGTATTATCAAATTTAGGTACTGAACGTGGTATGCCAATTTCATGTTTTGGAATTGATACAGATGATTCAATTGAAGGAATTGCACTAGCAAATTCTGAATTGATGCGTTTATCATCTCAAGGTGGTGGAGTTGGGATTGGTGTATCTCGAATTAGAGGTAGAGGTAAAGAAATTGCTGGAAACGGTGTATCTGAAGGTGTAGTTCCTTGGGTTAAAATATATGATTCAACAATTCTAGCTACCAATCAAGGATCCGTTAGACGTGGTGCAGCATCTGTTAATTTACACGTGAATCATCCCGATATAGAGGAGTTTTTAATGGTTCGCCGTCCAAAAGGAGATGTTAACAGACAATGTTTAAACATGCATCAATGCGTAGTAATTGATGATGATTTTATGAACAAATTAGAGGAAAAAGAACCACGTGCTTTGCGATTGTGGGGAGAAATCCTTAAAACCCGTTTAGAAACAGGTGAACCTTATTTAATGTTTGAGGACAATATCAACAACAACAACCCCCAAGCATATAAAAATAATAACTTGAAAGTCTCGATGACAAATATTTGCTCCGAGATTGCACTTTACACAGACCCATTACATTCATTTATTTGCTGTTTATCTTCATTAAATTTGGCACGTTGGGATGAGTGGAAAGACTATAAATTTGAAAACGGAATGACTTTACCTGAATTAACTTGTTGGTTTTTGGAAGGTGTATTACAAGAATTTATTGACAGATCTAAAAATGTAAAATTCATGGAAAACACATACCGCTCAGCAGTTAAAGGTAGAGCAATTGGTATTGGTGTTTTGGGTTGGCATACATTTTTACAAGAAAAAGGAATCCCATTTGCCGGTTTACAAGCAAACTCTTATACTCGAATAATGTCTCAATTCATTGAAAATGAAACATTGAAAGCATCACGTGACCAAGCAAAATTATATGGAGAGCCCGAATGGTGTAAAGGTACAGGTTTAAGACATACCCATCACCAAGCAATTGCCCCAACAGTATCAAATGCAAACATTTCAGGTGGAGTTTCCCCATCAGTTGAGCCAATTCCTGCAAATGTATTTAACTTAAAAACCGCAAAAGGTACATTTATTAAACGTAATCCAACATTGGAGCGTTTACTTAAATCTAAAGAATACAATATTGATAGTATTTGGGAACAAATTGCTAAAGATAAAGGATCGGTTATGGGCTTACCTGACCATATTTTATCTCCTGAAGAAAAAGAAGTATTTTTAACATTCAAAGAAATCAACCCATACGAAATTGTTCGCCAAAATGGGATTAGACAAAAATATATTGACCAAGCTATTTCATTGAACTTAACATTTGACCCATCTGATTCACCTAAATACATTAGTGAAGTGCATAAGTTAGCTTGGAGAGAAGGTATTAAAACATTATATTATATGCGATCAGAAAGTATATTACGTGGTGACACAATTTCCCGTGATGATGCTTGTACAAGTTGTGAAGGTTAAATATGTATAATAAAATGACTAGAACTGTTAGAAAACTTAAACGAAAATACTGGGCCCCAACTCCAAAAAAATGGAGAAAAATTGGAGACACTTTTTTAGCCCTATCTTCAGTACTTGCGATTGGAGGGTTATGGCAATTTGATAATCTAAAAGACATTTTTACAGCATTTGAAATTAAAGCAATGATAGTTACTTCAATTTCTTTAGGTGCTATAGGTAAATTTTTAACAAACTTTTTTACAGAAGAATAACATGAATTACAATTGGTTAAAAGAAGAAAAATCCCCAAAAATCTTAGTAGAAGCTGTTAAGCAAATAGGGGTAAAAGAAATCGTAGGTTCAAAGCACAACCCAGTTATTTTAGAGTGGGCTGAGACTGTAGGACTTAAAAGCATTTACACTAATGATGAAATTCCATGGTGTGGGTTATTTATAGCTCATTGTACTCATACTGCAGGGCTACAAGTAGTAGAAAGACCATTATGGGCTTTAAACTGGGCAAAATATGGTAATAAAGTTGATGAACCTATGCTTGGTGATATTTTAACCTTTAAAAGAAATGGAGGCGGACATGTTGGGATTTATGTAGGTGAAGATGCAACACATTATCACGTATTAGGTGGAAACCAAAACAATTCCGTAAGTGTATCTAGAATTGCTAAATCTAGATTACACCAAGCAAGAAGAACAGCATGGAAAGTAGCTCAACCAGATAACGTAAGAAAAGTATTTCTTGAAGCAAAAGGAACTATTACAACAAACGAACAATAAAAACAAATAAAATGACAAAAGAACAAGTATTAGGAATTATTCGTCACACTTTAACATTTGCTGGAGGTATTCTTTTAATGAAAGGAATTATAGACGAAGTATCTTGGACCGAAATTTCAGGTAGTGCTTTGACATTAATTGGAACCATTTGGTCAGTAATTGATAAAAATAAAAAGTAATCAATTTTTTAAAAGTATTTGGAGTCCCAATAGGGACTCCTTATTTTTTCTACATGAAACAAAAATTTTTACCTTGGTTCTTGCTATTTTGTGCAATTGGCCTGTCAGCTACTGCAGCTTATTATAGTGTAATTGGATTATCTATTGTATTTGCAGGTGTAGCTATACCTGTAATTGTGATGGGTTCATTTTTAGAAATATCTAAAATTGCAATTGCAACATATCTCCATAATGCTTGGAAAAACACATACACACTTTTAAAAATCTATTTAACCCTAGCACTTGTAGTGTTATCCATAATTACCTCAATTGGAATTTATGGACTGTTAAGTACAGGATTTCAAGAAAATATTGCAAAACTTGAAATTGGAGGAAAACAAATCCAAAACATAGAAGTTAAAAAACAGAGATTTGAAGAAATTAAAACCGAACTAGAAAAAGAAAAAACAACCCTAGACAAAGATATCTCCCAGTTACGTAACGCTTTATCTACAAATACAACTACTCAATCAGTAGATAGAAAAACGGGACAAGTAGTTACTAAAGCAAATAATGCTAACCGAAAATCATTTGAATCACAACTAGCTACAACACAATTAAGTAAAGATAAAATCTCTAACAAAATAGATGCGTTAAATGATTCCATTACAAACTTGGATATTAAAATTTTAGATATGGAATCTAAAGCAAGTGAAGGAAATGAGTTAGGTGCTGTACAATATGTAAGTGAAATTACAGGGGCTGACATAAAAACGGTGGCAAATTGGTTCATATTCATGTTGATCTTTGTGTTTGACCCATTAGCTATAACCCTCGTTATAGCCACAAATCAAGCGTTTGATCGCATTAAACCTAAAACAAATATTTATAGTGAACCAAAAACCATTGAACCTGAACCTGTAGTTGAAGAAGCACCTGTAGTTAACCCCAACGTTGAAATAGAAAGACAAAATCTTTTAAGAGAAATGCAAAGAGTTCAAAATTCTGGAGCTTCATCTAGAAAATTAGGCAATGCTGTTATAAAATTACAAAATAGATTAAGAGGTTTAGACGATAATACTAAGACATATTAATATTTATAATATGAAATGGAGCAATTACTAAACAATACCCCTATTGACTGGGTTCAGATTACTGATCCTTCTACTGGAAAAGTATATTTTGCTCCTACTTCATATGTTTATTCTCCTAAAGATGGAGGTGAATATACAAATATAGAAGACATAAATGTAGGAAATACTATTACATCGGCTTCTGTATTTTTAGGAACAGCTGATTTTTCACCATATATTAAATTTTATAAAGGAGATGGGAGTACATTTACTGCTTCTCTTGATGTAGTTGCTTCAACATCATCTTATGCTTTAAATGCTGAGAGTGCTTCATATGCTGTAACTGCTTCATATGCTTTAAATGGTTCTGCCGATACTGGTTCTTTACTAGTAACAGCTTCATTTTTTGATCCTCGTTTATCTTTTACAAAAGGAAATGGTGATACTTTTGATATAGATTTATCATCTTTAACAGTTATAAATGCTTTAACAGCATCTTACATTGATGGAGGAACGTTTTAATGTCAACAAGAATACCTTTTCAATGGAACACAGCAAACTTTAATTGGAATGCAATAAACCCAACTGATGGAAAAATATATCCACCAAATGAAATAGTAACTGGGACAAATTTATGGAATGATTGCGCTTTAATCATAGAAATAATTGAAGCAATGCGAGGAGGAAAATCTCCGGACGATTATTTAAACCAAAACCCAGAAAAGAAAAAACAATTTATTAAATTGCTTTGCAAAGTACAGGGAAAAGAATACAAAGAAAATAAAGAGGTACATAAAGCCAAAATATTTATACGAGATGTAAAACTAGTTGCTAAAGAAGTACTAGGAGTAGACGTAAAAATTAACAAATAATGTATACACTATACACAGACAAACAAGAACTTTTTGAATGTTCTATATCGCTAGAAGGAGCTTCTGTTAAAAACAGTAAAGTTCGTTTAGTAGTAGAAGCAGATAATTTAAACCTTTTATTTAAAGGAACCATTGACTCTAGTGGAAAATGTACCGTTCCTATCCGAAAATTGAAAAATCTTTTAGAAGAATCGACAAAAGGTAAAATAAAGCTTGAGGTTATAGCAGACGATACGTATTTTACACCATGGGAATCTGATTTTGAAGTAGAAACTGCTAGAAAAGTAACCGTGGAAGTAAAATCACAAACAAACAAGAATACACTTACTGAAAATAAAACGGGAGTTACCGTTAAAAACATTAAAGTAGGTGACCATATTCAAAATTTGTCTAAAATGCTTGTAAAAGAGAACATTAATGTAAACAATATGTCAAAAAATAAAGACAAATTAAATCACATTATAGCTTCTTATTTAAAAACAAACAAAATCAGTGATGGTGAAAAAGGCAGAATAATAGAGGGTATTATTCAAACGTTAATTTAAAATAAGTTATGGCAGGACCTTTTGATTTTACAGGTCAAGATATAGAAACAACATACCAAAGGGTTCTTCAAACTGATGGTGTTAACATATATGATGGAACTGGATCCTTATTTGTGATCTCGGGTTCATCTCCTTCTATAGACACTGGTTCTTTTGCAACTACAGGATCAAACATTTTTATAGGAGATCAAACAGTAACAGGAAGCATTTCAGTTACAAACTCCGTGACTGCCTCCTATTTTGTTGGTATTATAGACGGAGGCACTTTTTAATATTTATAAACAATGAGTACAATTATAACCAGAAATAGCGCAACTTCAGGAAGTATACCCGCTTCACTTGTTCAAGGTGAATTAGCAATTAACGTAACTGATAACCGTTTATTTTTTGGTTCAGGTTCAGGAAATATTGTAAAAGAATTTGGGGTAACAGCTTCATATGCTACAAATGCTTTAAGTGCTTCATTTGCCACAACAGCATCTTACGTATCATCAAATTTCCAATATGAAATACACGTTAGTCAAATAGATGGAAACGATACTACTGGAAACGGAGATCTACTTAAACCAGTAGCAACTATAGGCAAAGCTCTATTAATAGTATCAGCATCAGTTGCATCAACTGATAGACGTACTATTATTGTTCATCCAGGAACCTATATTGAAAATATCACAGTTGATACAACAAATACATACTTCTTTTCAACAGGATTACTAGGAGCAAATTGTCTTATATCAGGATCAGTGACTGTATCAGCTGCTACCCGTATGTCAGGTCTTAAAATGACTAATTTAATAGTTAGTTCATCTGCTCCTGTTTATATAAATAATTGCGCTGTAGATAACCAAATGACAGTATCAGGTAGTGGTTATTTAGAAGTACAAAATACATCTCTACAATGTACATCAGGTATCCAAGTAGTAGGCCCAGCATCGTCTGGAGTAATTTTTGATAATTGCTTATTATATCCTTTAACAGTTAATAATGCGTCTGCTGCTGTATATGTAATTAGTTGCAATCAAGCTATAACACCAACTTTAACTGCTGGAGCTTTAACAATAACTAGGTCTACTATTAGCTCCCTAACATCCGGAGCCACCTCTACAGCCCTCACAACAGCCGCTGGAAGTGTATTAGTT
>Ga0181358_1000360_pt1 | contig 20388 bp, 19 predicted proteins | sample Fa13VDMM110SD_FD_130096 | JGI IMG/M metagenome (GOLD analysis project Ga0181358, IMG submission 130096) | Freshwater viral communities from Lake Michigan, USA - Fa13.VD.MM110.S.D | ecosystem: Environmental > Aquatic > Freshwater > Lake | place: USA: Michigan | collected 2013-09-24 | reverse complement strand
CTGGACCTACTGGACCTACGGGACCTACGGGACCTACGGGACCTACGGGACCTACGGGACCTACAGGACCTACAGGACCTACGGGACCTACGGGACCTACGGGACCTACGGGACCTACGGGACCTACAGGACCTACGGGACCTACAGGACCTACAGGACCTACAGGACCTACTGGACCTACTGGACCTACGGGACCTACGGGACCTACGGGACCTACGGGACCTACGGGACCTACGGGACCTACAGGACCTACAGGACCTACAGGACCTACTGGACCTACGGGACCTACGGGACCTACGGGACCTACAGCGATTGTTGGAGTTGCCAGTGGTAGCAATACACTTTTATATAGTATAGATGATGGTCTAACATGGACTGGATTGGGTAATACTATTTTTGATACTTCTGCTGAGTGTGCTGTTTGGAATGGAACGATATGGGTAGCTGTAGGGAATGGATCGACTAATTCGGTTGCATATAGCTATGATGGTATTGTCTGGATCGGAGGCGGTCAACCAACTCTTTTTGGTAATACCGTTAGCAACTGTTTGTCGTTGGTGTGGACAGGAACAGTTTTTGTAGCTACGGCTTTTGATATTATTATTCGAAGCGCAGATGGTATTTCATGGGAAGTATTCAGTGGTGTAACTCAAGGTGAACAATTTAATAAACTTGCTACAAATGGAGCCATGATAGTCGCAACTCCTTTATATACTGGGTCTTATGCAGTAAGTCCCATGTTTATTAGCAATGACGATGGTGAAACATTTTCTGCGCTTATTATTTCTCAAATTCCAAATGATAGAATAATAGAATATACTGATATTTTGTGGGATGGTAATAAATTTATTGTTACACTTTCAGATTTAACTGATCCATTATCAAATCCATCATCACCTCCATTAACATTTTCAAAGTTATATAGTCCAGATGGGGTAACATGGAGTTCTATTCCAAATGTAGCATATACTGCTGGACTAAATATAGGATTTAAAAATCCATCATTATATATTTCAAGAGGACTCAACCCAAATTCTACTGAACGAAGCACGGATGGTATTAATTGGGTTACCGTCAGTGATCCTGTTTTAGATGCATTTTCATTTACTTTAGGTGTGAAAGGTGGTATTTTTTCAAGTCAAAATTATATTTTTATAGTTGAAAATTCTAATAGGTTTATATATAGTAATGATGGATTAAGTTGGACACTAAGTTCTATAGATATTCAAACAACGTTTGCATTTAAAGGAGGATTTTCTAGGAAACCACTTCCATCTTAAATTCTGCACGTAAATCCATCATTATTTTACCTATTTTATTCTGTCCTCGCCATTTATCAGGATGTTTTGATTTTTCAGATGTTTGAGATGTTCCAATACCCCAATAAGTATTTCTAGCATCTGCTTCTCCGATCATACGCTCGCCAGTTTCCTGTAGTTGCTTTCTCAATTCAGGATGTTGGACAAACTTAGTTCTTATACCAAGTCGCATAATATCATCTCGTTTAGCATCCCAAACCTCTTTCTCAAAACCCTTTACCTTCTTACCAAGTGCCTTAGCAGCCTTAGCCGATTTTGCCTTTATAATTTTTTCATATATTTCATCATCCTTGAACTCTTTTGCTTTCATGGCTTGAAAGTAGTGCTCTACTGTTGGAAATTCACTACCGTCCACTGCAATCCTATGTTGGGACATATTACTGAAATTGCGGTATTCTCCCTTACTCTCGTCAGCCCCGTGAAACAAGACTGGAGGCGGTCCAGTGTCCTCCGTAGACTTGCGTAACTTCCTCTTGACAGGTTTGGCAGATTCACTGTCAGACTTCCGATCTTCTGGTTTCGTCTCTGGCTTCTCTTCAGAGCTAGGTTCACTCTTCTCAATGCTCGGGCCTTGCGAGTCATTCTCTGTGTCACTGCCATTCTCTTTGGATTTACTCTTCGACCTACGTTTAAACACAAATGTACGATTTAAGAATGAAAATGCTTGTTGCTCCGATGTTAATGTAATACCAGTTTGAGATGCATATAATTCTGTAAATAACTTTGTATCAATAAGATCCCATCCGTACTCTTCTAGAATTGATGTAACCTTTTCAAATGGAACTAGGTATTCAATTGCAGGTTTATCAAAACTTTCTAGAAATACCTTTACTGGCATACCAAACTCCTCTGTCCATGTTTCACGATCATCATACTCTTTCGTATAATCACCACATACCTGCTTTTTACTTCCAAACATATATGTCTTGCGACCAGATAGCAGAGAATAAATTGATTTGCCATCAGAACATGTTCCAAAGAATACATCCTTTCCATACTTCTGAATATTCTTTGCAAATGCTCTAAATGTCTCCTCACTTTCACATGCGTAGTGAAGTGCAAACTGGCAAGAAATAGCATCAAATGATGTAAGATCTTCAAATTTAGACAGATATTCAGTAGGTGCTGTTTCTTTTCCGGTAAGAATTGCCATGTACTTATCATCCTGTTCAAATAGAGGATAAACACTCATATCTCCTTGAACAAACAAACATGGTGGCAAATAGTCGTGCGGATTCTTGCGTTTATCCATGATATATCGTACAGCTGATCCTTGTGTGGGTGATGTAATATTTGATAACGATATATCAACACCAACAACCTTCGAAGGATGAACACGTTTCCATTTGTTTAGATCACCACCGCGTCCTACTGCAAGCTCTAGTAATGTATCATCCTTTGTTACATTTTGTTTATACATGTCATCCTTGATACGATTGTGGAAATCATATACATCATTAAATATTCTACATCCTCGTTTTAGATCATCGCGATAATACATGTCATCTTCATATGTATCATCTGGAGGCACACTTGCAAACTTACGAATCATATTTTCACTCACAGGAATATGCATTGATGTCCACACAGAGTTTGCAGTTGTAATATCATTACCATACTGTGGCTCGTGAAGAACACGGTACTGATATGTTTTGTCATAACGAGTACGTAGAATAGACCAGCGATGTGTCTCGGTGTCATATGCACATTCTATTATCGTATTATCTTCAACACGATTTCCAGTAGAATCTACAGTTAAGTTCTTATCATTCAATGGAATGAGTAACTGATATGCTTCAGGATCACGTGGCACAGTTGGTTGAAATACTGATGGTACACGTGTGTTTGTTTCGGCAACCTTCTGAAGATCATCTGGTAACTTGCGAGGTACATATTCACCAGTCATAGTCTCACGCGGATACACTACATCTTCTCCAGGAGTACGAGAAACATATAACTCCGCCTTCTTTGCCTTTACGCTATCAATAGGATCAAATGTTTCATCTGGTAAAATCTTAACAAGAAAGTCAATAGTATTTAAATGAGGAGGTTTCCATTTATAAACACGCAAGGATGTCTTACCCTTTCGATCATTAGATGACGCAACTGGAGAGTTACGAGGAGTGAATATTAGTCCATCTGTTTCATATTCAAACTTTGTATCAAGAAGCGATTGAATACATTCTTCCATAGCAATACCATCTCCTGCTAAGAATAACTTTGTTTCAATTCGAAGTTGTGTTAATGAAGGTGTCATCTTAAACTTTGTTCGAAGATCTTCAACGAATACACGAGCACAACCTAGTCGTGAATTTAACGGATTTTTCATAGTATCATCATCACTCTTCATTAGGGGGATATTACGTATATCACGATTGCGAAATCTATATACATCGAATATACAGAACAATTGCTTTTCAGCAATGTATTCTCCATCAATGAAGTCTCCAGTATTAGCATCATCTAATGCAGTAATACCTGTCCATGTTACCTGCAATGATGGCGATATCATAATCAATCTGCGATCGCGAGCCACATATAATCCCGCTCGAATACCATCAGCTTTATTTGTCACAGTATAATCCTTAAGAATGTTGTGCGGATTCTGAGAATTTAAATGACGACGAGAGATAGTTACAGGATTTAGAAATATATTTGATGTCATCTTAAACTCCTGTTGATAGCGTTGAATATCAGAAACAGGCAGAAGAAATGGTGTTTGATAATATGCTTGCGAAATCGTAGTCATAATGTTAAGTAAATCATTCACAATAAGTTTATTATCAATCGAAGATGTCTTATTCACGAACTCAATTTCAAGTTCATAAGAATGAGGTTGCCTGAGCATGTCGCGAATATTTTGCTTAGAATTCATAGGACGCGACTTAACCATCGAGAAATCAATGCGAAATAAATTGGAAGCAGTATTGAATGATTTACGATGAATCATACGAATATGTCCTTTTGGATCACTTGGATTGCCTTCCCAATCTTTACGAATTACTTGTTCAGATCTTAATGTGAATCTAGCAGATGCTTCTGGGACATCTACCATATCGCGTTTTCCAAGATTACCCTCGAAGTATTTCTGTTTACGCTCTACTTCAAGAGGAATCTCTTTGAATGAGTTATTCACACATAGCTTATGAATATTTCCAGCATCCTTTATGATAACACGATTACCATCGGCGTATGCAATTGACAATCGATGTTCTTCTATTTGGACACCTACTGCAACAGTTTGAATTGATTTGAGGATGCGATCAGCTACATCCTTTGTTTGAATTTTACCCGAAAGCAGCTTACATTCTAGCTCTGCCTTCGGGTCTTTCTTTGCTGTATCAACGAAGGATACAACTTCGTCGATAACTTGCGTAGTGACGATACTATCCATACTGTTATATTTTTACTTGGATTAAAACCAGTCCATTTTACACCTATTCATATACCATTCTTTCATATGATTTTCTAGTTTTCATATCATCTTCCATACGCTTTCGCTGATCCAAACAAAAAAGAACATATCGCTCTACTTCTGCAAGAGTATCATTATCTAGTGTCTCACTCGAAATAAGCACACCGTTTTGAGTCTTTGTGACTGCTGGTCCATTCTTTTTCATTATAGCATAAATCTGCTTATGCTCATTAACTTCTAGTTTATCAATCTTGTCCTTGAGACTCTCCAGCTTTGAATGAGAAAACTTGCTCATTTTCTAAATTACCTGCACTCTGTCTAAGCTTTCTCTTCTTTGGTTTTTCAGGTTCTATAGGTGTTGTAATTACTTGCTTTGTTTCACTATCGGTTGGAAGAGCATTAGCAATAAGTGAGTCTAATGGATTTATAACCTCTTGACCAAGCAAGGGTGATTCTACAGCTGGGGCTATCTTATTAAGTAATTTAGCCACAATAATAATATCCCGATCCTGTTGTTTGAATCGTGATCCTACTACCTCAAATTCAATGTCATCACCAATATTAATGTTCTCAAAGTCGGCATTTCCAATATGGAGGTCTCGAGGAATAAGAACCTTTATAGGAGGAGTTTCACAGTGAATACCAACTCTGCTTCTAACTGTTACTGGGGCTTTGAATCTTTGACCAGAATGAGGCATACAAACATCTGCTTGAAATTGTACATCATAGTCAGCACCTCCTTTGATGTAATTTAGTCTTCCAAGCGTATAATTAACAATTGTAATACTATTTCTTTGAATAAATCCTTCAGCTGAACACTTCCCCTCAAAATTCATTTTCAGCTGTGCAAGAATTGATGCCTGCATATTTCTTTGCAGAAACTTTGAGTTAATGTGAACCTTCTTGGATAATTGGCGTCTTTCAAACAATGGATCCATCTTGTTATTCAAGGAGTATAGATTGTTTTATCCATTTTCCCTGAAAGTAAAAATTTATATAATTGTTTAAAACGAATATATCTATAATCGAAGATAATAACAGTATTAAATGAATTGTACTAAGTGTGGTGATAGGAATCATACTATAGATACATGTAAACTAAAAATTAGAATTCCACATCATGTTAAAATGTCATGGACATGTCCAGTTTGCGATATGCATTTTGAAAGTGTTACACCTGCTATATTTCATGATGACTTTTGCATTAGTCCTTTAGCCTCTTCAATAAATCTGAACGATTCTCATCCTCAGAAAAAATCGAATACTCTTCGGGGGTCACCCAAAAAATACCTTCTTTACCCGACACGACCGCCTCGCGCACAAGTAAATCTAAAAACAAACACCTATCTTTCTTAGTCTTAACCTTTTCTGGAAATCCAGATCCAACTAACCATTCTGAAAACTTATCTAGTAATCCAGCTTGATATGTTGTACATTGACGACCACCAATATTTTTTGCTCTAGCTGCTCGTCTTACGTCTGGAGATTTTTCATCCATGTTAAATATCACTCCGCCATCTTTAATTGATGCAAATAGATCTGACCTTTTAGCAATAAATGAGTCCTTTGATGTTTTCAGCCAAGCTCTGTACGCATCTTCTTCTAATCCTATTGGAGTTGTTCTTTCTTTGGCGTTATTGTAGATATTCTTAGAACCTAAAATATACAAATTCTTACCTTCAGATGTTTTAGCAAGAAGCGGTTTAGCATATCGAGGAGGATCGCTCCAATTAAGAGCTAACATATGTTCAATCTTATCTTTTTCACTAAGAACTATGTCTGCAATATACCATTCGAGTACCTCATTATTGAATCTCTCTTTCACATATTCGGGCCAAGCGTATGCTTCACGTTGCGCAGATAAATTTGAAAATCCAATAGATTCAACTGGAGAAGTAACTGGTACCTCCACTACATCTGCCTCAGGAGCAACATTAACAGGCAAATCCACAGCTACTCCATTTTCTTGAACAAGAAGACGATCTAATAACGTATCCTTGTCTCCAACTGTAAACGCAAATACACCATCCTTTGCTTGAAGATGACCAATTCTACCTTGTTTATCTTTTAGTTGAAACCCAGAATCAATAGCATTTTGAAGTATATATGATAATACACTTTTGGTATATTGTTTCATAGATTCGTGTTCAAATAAATCTGTATTCTTCCACACGGGTTTCTTTGCAAAAAGTTTAAGAATCTTATCTAGAACTTCATCCTTTACATCTAGAATTGCAGACAACGGACGTTCATGATCCGGATCTATCTCTGATGGATCAATATTACATTTAATTTCATATGTTCCCTCTTCAAATGTAGGAGCAGACATAGCTGATAATGGTAGCTCAATAAGTTTATCAGTTGGATCTTGATTACGATGTTGTGGGATAAGAAATTGACTTCCATCTGGTCTTATTTCTCCTCTCCAATCTGGAGGTAAACTATTTGCTGCTTCCTGTAGTTCACAATCCATTGCAGATTCCATTACTATACGTTTTACCTTAGCAATACGAATAGCTTTATCTTCTACGAATGTACGATAGATATATTCATCAACCGTTTCTTGCTCAGAATCAGGATATCGACAAACATGAAGGTATACTGTACAGTTTTGTTCTTCAAATGGTAACATTGAGTGAGAGCATGTTCTCATACCACGTCCAAGTACCTGTTCAATACGACTCATATTGAACCATGGATCTAGAACATGAATTTGACGAATATTACGGAAATCAACACCTTCAGATACCTTTGGAGACGCAATGACAACACGAATATCAGATCCATCTGCATTTTCGGGTCGCTTAAGACGAACTAATGCTTTCTTGATATCAGAATCTGAAATGTCTGAAGTAAATAATACATATTTACCCTTTGAACCTCGTGTTACTTCATCAGATGTGTCTTTTAGCAGACGATTTCCTAAAGCATGATCGAAACCGTGCTCTTCTAAACACATTGCGAATAATTGTGCTCCCGACTCAACTACATTAGAAAACACAAATACAATTCCAGTTGTTGCGTCTATGGTTCTTGTAATAAGTCCAAATTTTGAACTATATAATGAAACCTTAGATGGTGCTAAAAACTTCTCTCCTCTGTATTTATATGCTCCTTCAGATTTCTCAAATGTTTCGCGAAATGATTTATTTTCAGGATATACGCAAATAAGACGGGAATCGGATACAGCTTTTACAGTAAGATCTTTAATTGCGGAAGCTTGAATAGGAGATACAAATGATTTTGTAAGTGTTAGATATTTTCGTTGTTTCTTTATCGGTTGTCCCTTAATATCAGTTGTGCGATCAGGTAGTGCTATCATAAGATCTGGCGGTGGTAGACGGAAAGGAAATGTAAATGGATTCTCTCCTCTGACAAATGAAATGTAGTTCTGACACCATCCACGAAACTGTTTTTCATAACCTTCTTTAAATTCACCTGATTCTGTAAAGATATCAGATGTTTTAATCATCTTCGTTCGTTCAAGCTTTCTTTCGTTCCATAAAAATAGATTGATGTAGTATACTATCTCATCAAATGTATCGTACATTGGTGTGGCGGTAAGAAGTACAAGAGTTACACCCTCAGCATTTTTAAGGATTTGTTCTATTGCGATAGCAACTAATTTATTCGTCTCAGATTCTGTTGTTTCTTTTAGATTGTGAGCTTCATCTATAATAATTAGTCTATTATCAAATGTTTCATGGATCCATTTTTTCATGTCATTATCTGTCTTTGCAATTAACTTCTGTCTATCAATCATATTTGCAAAAGTTTGATATCCAACAAATTCATAAAATTCTCCAATGATTTTATTAGCAAGATTCATGACCCTCTGTTGAGAAGCTTTATCCGTGTATCTCAATGATTCTGATTGAGAACGTTGTATTATATCAAGATAACGTCTACCAGTACATTGTTTTGATAAAAGTAATCCGTCTGCGTCAACAGATACACGAGATATATCAAAAATTTGAGCCTTAAAATTTTCCTGAACAGATGGATTTGCAAGAACAAGGACGCGTTTATCCTGAAATTCTGGTCTTATAATATATTCTTCTGCTATCTGAATTGCAGTGCATGTTTTTCCGACACCTGTGCCATGTACCATCAATAAGCTACGCGTAGGAGACTCTGGGCTCATAACACGACGCAAAAATCGTTGGTTTGCTTGTAACTTAAAGTCTTTTGACATGGATGATGAACAAAGAGATTCTCGCATTCGCTTTAAAGCATCTATTGATGCATTTGTTGGCAATGGTTGAGTTTTAGTCTCCGCCAGTTCTTCATGCGAGACATTTACCATCCTTATATTATCTTTAAAAACGGATTTGTATTTGTTTAACTTGAAATAAATTAGCAATCATGTCATCAATTAAACAAATCGCTTTAAATATTATTAGTGGAACGGAATCACTATATGACTCGTATAATACAGACACAGTGAATCAACTTCTTATGAGAGATTGGTTCATTAATGAAGATGATATATTAGACGTAGTAGATTCTGCAGATAAGACGGCATATGATTATGTATATAATAATCGTTCAAAGTATTCGAAACGTATTCATCAACTAATTGAACCAGATGATTTTAGATTTCCGATTGAGAAACTTAATGTTCGAATTGTTAATATTACTGAGCCTATGATGAAGAAGATTGAAATAGATCATAAAAAGAGTGTTTCAGACATGTTTGAAAGAAAGTGGATTGAACATTCGAAGGATATTCAAGATAGAACAATTGGTGAGGTGGATACTGATCTTGATAACGCATGGGATAAATTCTGTCAGGCAAAGGAATCTCTCGCTAAGTATATCGCAAATCCTTCTGCGAAGAAGTATGTTTCACCTGGTTCTCGTGGAAAAGATGTAGTTGATTCTAAACAGGCTGAGCTTGAAGAAATTGTTCGTAAGGCTGAAAACGAATATGATCTAGCTCAGAAAAGAGTTGATGAGGCAGATGAAGAATATTGGAACACAAAAAAGTCCGAGTACGGCTCCACGTGGATGTCAACATTGTAAACGCAAAACAGTCATGAAAATTACATGTAAATGTGACCTAGTTGTCTGCTTTGAATGTAGACATCCTGAACAGCATAAATGTGTGTTCGATTATCAGAAAGAATATAGAGAAAAACTAGAAAAGGATAATCCAGTTATTGTAAGTGAAAAACTAGAGAAGATATAAATGAACTTAACAGAAATTGGATCAGCTGTTGTATGGGTAGATTTTTTTACTATTGCTCTTTCGAAAGTGTTTCATCTAGGAAAATCACTTGATAAATGGTATGCTAATTTTGGTATTGTAGCAGTTATATCAGATTGTCTAGTTATTGTACTTGGAATTTTGATAGCCCAATTTATTGCTCCTCATGCAAATGTTATTACACTAACAGGAATCGCAATTGCCATTCAGTTAGTTCATGATATTGCATTCTATTACCTAGTAGTTCTTGGTGTTCCTCGTGGTCAAAATAGCATGATTGATTTATTTAAGGAATATGCCATTGAAAATTCTTGGAAGATATTAGTTGCTGATTCTGCTATGATTGGATCTACAGTATTACTTGCTGATTATTTATCTACATTAAAAACATCTTATACAACATTTATTGGATTATTAGGTGTCTATGCTCTAACATATATCATGTATACTAAATAAGAATGGGAGGAGGTTTATTTGGAACTCCTTTGTACTTAAATCCAAAGTGTTTAGTATTTAGTGCTTTTGTGTTGGCGGTCTATTGGTTACCTCATCCAAAAGCATTTACGCATAGAGTTGTAGCCGCTTTTTTACTTGCAACTTTAGCGTATGTTTTACTCGCATGGTATGATTATGTTTATAGCTGTACCGATAAGTTGGGTCCTACTTTACTAGGTTGGTTATCCATGCCTTTTAAACCAGCATCATATCGTGCTGAATTTGAGAGACTTCCAGTAACATACAAAAAAATTGTTCGGACATTTGATGTCGCTATTTTAGTGGTTTTAGTGATTTTAGTATTTGTTCCTTATCTAGCTTAGAAAGCATCTTCAAGCTTAGTATCTACTTCAATTTTTCGTCTCTTAGACACGACAAGAAATGGTGAATCTACCTTAGTAAGTCTATTCTGGGCATCCTCAAGCTTCTTTGTAAGCTCAACGATCTTTTCTTCATTTTTACAATTCTCATTGTATAGCTCAGAATAGCTCTCCTCATATTCTGTCAGCTTATTCTCAAGCTCCGCAATACGAGTGTGAAGCTTGACGCTGAACGGATCCATACATGTACGGACAATACTATGTAGAAGCAGAATCATCCATAGATAGAAGAGTAGACCTATAATGATCTCTGCAGCTCGAGTATCTTCATTCTTTCGAAGAATATTATATATTATAGGATACTTCTGACATACATTCATGATATAAACACTTGGAAATTCAATAGTGTTCTTTGCAATTGCCGTGTAATGTTCGATTGAATACATATTGGTTGAATTGAGCATTGTGTTCACTGTGATAACATCATACTATTGTGGTGTTATAAATCCGTTTTTAATGAACTGGATTATGAACTGTAATTATTACTAAAATATAACTTCGTATTCTATATGGTCTAATGATGTCTACATTAATTAAGAAATTAAGTCTATTAAAGTTATAATTTACCGGAAGTTTAAGAACTATATATTGTGGTCTATTTCTACGAGATAGTATTTGTTCTAACCATACATCAAGACGTTTTGATGATAATGTAAGATCAAGATTTTTATGCTTTTTATAGTCTTTTCCACCCCACGGAGGATCTATATAAAGTACATTTGTATTCCAATTAAATAACTCTGTAGAATCTCCATGATGCAATGTAACATTATTAAATCCATAAATATTCACATTATTAGTTAATACATCAAAATTATCATCCTTTAATTCAATGCTGTGAACATGTCTAAAATTCATAGCAAAATTTAATGTATCACCACCTATACATGCTGTTGCATCAGTAATTGTCATGTTATGTAGATCTTTAAGTGCGTATGTCAATACATTCATTATTCTATCGGCATCTCTTCGTCTTGTTATACTGTATGATCCTTCCTCAGTTATTTTGAGTTTTGAATACTCAAGTCCTTCTTTACGAGGGAATAAATCCTCCATCTACTTTCTAGTAGTAAGTCTACGTCTTAAATTCATTTTAAACGAACATGAATATTATAACTAATGTGTGGGATATGGGCTTTGATTGGAGAAGGTATGAGTATGTCTGATATATCTGATTGTCTCAAAAAACTTAATAAACGTGGACCAGAAGATAGTAGAATGTTTTTTGGAAATAAATATCAATTTGGATTCACACGTCTTGCTTTGAACGGATTAAACAATGAAGGAATGCAACCTATGCATGACAAATATACCGATTGGATATGTAATGGTGAAATATATAACTGGAGAACACTAGCAGATGAAATTGGTTTTGTAAGTAAAAGTGGTTCAGATTGTGAGATTATAGGATCCTTATTAGAAAAATCGTTAGATCTATGTGATTTCTTTAGAAGAATACATGGTGTATTTGCTATGGTGATTGCTTATGAGGATAAAATTATTGTTGGAAGAGATCCATATGGTGTAAGACCATTATTTATGTCCACCTTTGATTCAAAGGTTATTCTTTCAAGTGAAGTAAAAGCTATTTCATCTGGTGGACTAACTAAACCATTTCCGCCAGGATATTATGCTGTTATTGATACGAAAACATTAGCAATTACTTATACTTCGTATCATATTCAGGTTATTAATCCAATTCCAAGAAATGATGTGTTTAACACAGTTAGAAATGGGCTAATTTCTGCTGTTAAACTTCGTATGTTAGCTGAACGTCCTATTGCTGCTCTTCTAAGCGGTGGATTGGATAGTAGTTTGATTGCAGCAATTGTCCAACAAGAACTTATTAAATCAAATCGTCCACCACTTGAAACATTTAGTATTGGATTTCAAGGTTCTGAAGATCTTAGACATGCAAAAATAGTTGCTGATCATATTGGTTCCAACCATACTGAAATTATTATGACACCTAATGAATTCTTTAATGCTATACCCGAAGTAATTCATGATATCGAATCTTACGACATTACTACTGTACGAGCATCTGTTGGAAACTGGTTAGTTGCTAAAGAAATTTCTAAACGTTCAAAATGTAAGGTTGTATTTAACGGAGATGGTTCAGATGAAGTGTTTGGAGGATATCTTTATTTCTACAAGGCTCCATCGTATGAAGAATTTGAACAAGAATCCGATCGTCTACTAAAAGATATTCACTTATTTGATGTATTGCGATCTGATAGATGTATTAGTAGTCATGGACTAGAACCAAGAACACCGTTTCTTGATAAGACATTTGTTGATGTTGTAAAATCTATTCCAGTTGATATGCGATGTCCATCTGACGACCAAATGGAAAAATGGGTCCTTCGTGAAGCATTTAAAGGCACTAATATTTTACCACTTGAAGTTCTATATCGTAAGAAAGAAGCATTTAGTGACGGTGTAAGCACAAATAAGGGTATTTCATGGTATGAAGAATGCCGATCAAGATCTTTTGAAAAAGTTCCAGATTGGAAAGATAATTTGTTAGAAATGGTTCATTTGAAACCTTACACTGCAGAATCTTATTACTATAGAATATTGTTTGATAAATACTATCCAAATCTAGAACATTTAATTCCATACTTTTGGATGCCTAAGTGGAGTCCAGAAACTAATGATCCAAGTGCTAGAACATTATATCCAACCACAATGAATACGTGTTAAGAAAATATATGATTCATTAAATGTTTTTTCAAGATCTGTTATTGAGCTACTCATTAAAAGCAAGTGACGTAATACCTTATTATTAGGTCCAAAGTAAATTGGATATTCATCATCAAGCTTTAAAATATAATCAGTTTTACTTCTAGAATGTGATTCTGATAAATTCTTTGTAACAAAATCTAAACTATTCTCATTCGCCTTTCCAAGAACAATTCGAACACTACGAGTTCCTCTAGGAACATAAACAACATGTTGACCTGCTAATAGATAAGATAGAATAACTGCAGGAACCTCACGCTTTGATGATACCTTGTGTAATGAAATTGTATTTATATCATTCTCACTCACAATAACAACTTGATCATGTATTAACGGTCTTAGTGAGCGAAGAAGGTCACTGTTTTCACCCGCAATACCATTGCGATCGCCATAACCCTTTGAATATGGGACAACTTTCACTACATTTTTCTCACTTAACCAATCAAAATATGGTCTGAATGGTCCTATATGTGTCTTATCATCAAAATGAATATATTCATAAATAGTTTCGTCCTTTCTACATTCGATTAAATTAGAAACATATCTATCATATGCGCGAGGATATCTGTTTGATGCGGCACCTTCATCTGCTGCTCTATCCTCACCAGTTAAACATTCAGGATGTGAAATTGCAATTTGATTCTTCTTTGAAAATCTAGGAACTTTCTTGAGTACACCATCGTAATCCATGTCAAGCCATAAATATTCAATTGGCAACTGAACAGTTGAAAGAGTAGTTAGTAAAGCCTTCATCGTAATTGCCATAGACAAAATACGATCATCTGCTTTACCTGGATGTTTTAATGTTTCACGTTGCCATGCTTTTAGGAGTTGACGACCATAGAATGTATTACCAAAAAACATTGTACCTCCAGATGTTTCAAGAACATACGGATCAAAACACGAAGCTTTCCAATGTCTTGGACGAGGATCTACATTCCATCCACGAGCCATATAATCAATACCCTTCATATCACAAATTGATGGATATTTCTTGATCTTCATATCTCCATCAATATACAGGACACTTCTTGGATAACAAGCTGCTAATGCTAGATCAATAAAGTATGGCTTGAAGTTAATTGCATGTTGGTAACCACCCTTTACTGCAAATTCAGGATACTCTTCAGCCAAAAAATTACACTTATGTTTTGAACATGCTTTTTCCCAGTTAGCAATCATAGCTTCAAATTTAATTGGAGGTTCGTCTGGTTTTTCTCCTTGCTCCAAATCTTCGGGACATGGTCTCTGCGTATTCTTATTTAGGTTTCCTCTACCCCACCAATATGTGATTACTACAAAATTACTATCGCTATTCACTATTGATGGTTTTAATGAATGTGCCTTTGCTCTGGCAAAAAAATCTTCAGAGCCACCTCTATAATTTTGGATGCCCTCCATTACTATTATATTTCATTTATAAATTAAGTGTCATGTATACTAAGTGGAAGTAATGGTTTTTTACATGGTATTCCAATTATAACTACAAATAACATAACTATGTCCATAGTAATTAAAAATCTAAATGTATTATCATCACTAATAGTTGGAATTTCAGTAAGATTTAACATACTATTAATTACACCTTCTATTTATTTGTGAGTTATTTCGGCATCTTTCATCTATGTCACGAATTATGCTTAAATATTCTTCTGTTTCTATCTCAGAAAGTTTACTCTCACGAGTTTTAACAGTAAATTCTGAACATGTTCCTTCTGGTAACCCTAGAAAATGGTCTATTATTTTACATTTATGTATGTCTTCATAATGTATATAATAAACATTACGTGTTGATGATTTCCAAGCTTTCCAATGTTTAACGATTCCGAGTGGTTCTTCTTTTGTTTCTATTACACAATTGACATAATCTTGTAAACTATTAAATTTTATTAGTTTATTAGTTGTTCGCATTAAGGGATTCATATATTTTTGAACAGTATCATAGAAGTATGAAATGTCTAATATACCTCTACGAAAAAGAGAATGAATAGTCAAATCAAGATTTCCATATTGATATATAACATGTGTTGGATCGTATGCAGTAACTAAATAACTTTCTGGACGACAATGTTTTAATCCATCTCCTCCAAGAGTAAAACTGTTAGCAGTATTAATCGTAATTCCAGTTTTTTCTAAAAATTGAAGAAATGCTGTACATGCAGAACCTCCTGGAGACACTAATAATACACGTTTAGGCTGAATACATTTTAAACAAAAATTATTTAATGAAACTTGAATGCGTTCACTACTAATATATGTCAATATGGTTATGCAATCAAGGTCTTCTTGCTTTCCTATATAGATTTCAATAACTCGCTCAGATTTAAAATAATTTTTGATACTTGGGTCTCTAGTATAAGCAACAATAATATTATGATTATTAACACACCGTTGTAATTCTGCTAAATCATCATCTATAAACACAACTGAAATATATTTATTTAGATGATTATAGAGAGATTGTCCGTAATTCTCCTTGTCTCCATGTAACAAAAATATAGTGGAAGACATATTATTCTAATACATGTTTTTTGATAGGCATATTATATTTCCATGCTAATTCTTGAGTATAATAGTTTATATTAGTATCTTCCCAAAAATGATGAGATTTACCTAGCCCTAATGGAAGAAATCCAAGAGTTGTTAAATAACAACTTCCCCAGTTACTGTACCAATCTGTGATTTCAGGATGAGATCCTGTAAATCCTAATTCTAAAAATCCATAAGTATTAAATATAGAATGAGTAATAATTCTTTTTAATACCTTAGTTAATAACCTTTTCAGTTGTGGGTAAGTATGTTGACTTGAAATACGTTCATTGTATATAGAATATGCTAATGCATGAAATGCTCCAAATCTGTAAGTAATAGATCTTCCTAGAGGAGGATAAGAACCGTCAGGATTTACAATTCTTTCTAAAAACTCGGTATATTTAATGCAACGTTCAAATGCTTTATCTACTATACTAGGATTACATACTTTCAATATTTCTATATAAAATGGATGAATTACATAAGAATTATAGTAATCCATACTAAATCCTCTCTCACCATCTTTATAAAAACCATCTCCACAATACCATAGTTCAATAGTTTCTAACATACTACTTATAAACACATCATCATACGATTCATCTATAGATTTTAGAAATGTCTCAATCATTCCATGAAATAAATACCAATTACACCGAGTATGGTAATCTGCAATAAGCTTTCTAACGTTTCGTATAATATTTATAAATTGTAGTTTTGTATTTTCTGGTAGTTGTTTCCAAAGAACATTTTTTGTTATCAAAAACCCGTAGCAAATATATGCGCATTCTACAATTGATTGTTCTTTTGTAAATATATCCTCTTGAGCAAAAAGTTTATCAAACATTTTTAGAATCTTTGTCACATAATCCCCCTCCAATCTTGTTGCTAGCCAAGGACTTATTCCTGCAAATATACGGGCAAAGCATTCTAAATCAGCTATTGTATTGAAATTTATTTTGTTGATAGGTGCTTGAATAATTGAAATCATATAGTCTTCCCATACATCATATGTATTAATTATTTCAATAGAAGAATTAATGCTATTATTATTAAGGGTTACAATTGATGGATTAATAATGTAGACATTCATGCTGTTAAACATAGTATCAAGTTGTACATCTATTTCATGTGTCATAAATTCAAGTTTTTTTAGTATATTTGGAATAGAACTATGCTTTACAAAATAAGCATGTGAACCGAAATTATTCTTAGATGGGTAAGCTGTAACACCACGATATATATTTCGACAGACTGGGTTTGTTAGTTTAGGATCGGTAATACCGGCATATACAATATCCCAATCACTAGGTATACTATGATATAATTCTTCCCATTTATATAGCTCATCTAAACATACATCGTCTTCAAGTATTAAATGTATATCAAAATCTGAAGATGGAAGACTTATTAAATCACGCAGTAGTCGTTTATGACTTAACCAACATCCTATCTTACCTTGATTGTTTTCTATATATTTTTTAGTGTAGTATTCAGTTTGTACACAATCTGTATTTAACATAAACAATAAACTAACACCATCATTAATTGCATCATCTTTTTCTAGAGTATACCCATCTATTGCATCAAACCTATTAACATTCATTTCAGAAAAATATTTCCAACGAGTAGGGTTATTTTGCAAATTTATAACCCATGTATCATATGACTTGTTAGTAATTGTTTGATATGATTTCAAAGTATATTTTGGCATATAGTTATTCTGTTTTGCAAAATCTATCCATATTTGTTCTCTGTTATTTGAATTTTTAACAAGATCTAATTCTTTTCTGTTATATTTCTTATTTGAAATATATGGATTTGTACATTGAATGGTATGAATTATAGCATACTTATCGGTTAGATCTATTCCATTCTCATAAATACTTAAATAGTCAATACCCCAACCAATTAATCTTTCATTATATTTAGTCATTAGTCTGTCCAATGCTTCTCGTTTGAATAGAGGTACATTCACTTCAACAAAGTTAGTATACTGTAGAAACACATTTGGAATATGTTTTGTAAGCGAATGAGAGATTTGAGATTCTTTAGTGAATGAAGGTTGACAAATTAAAAGATCATATTGTTGTGCTATTGTAAACATTGACTCAATGTCTTTAGAACTTATAATTATGTCATCATCAAGTATAAATATGTAATCATATAAGCTTACTATATCATAAAACTTTGTATAAAGATAATAAAAATTTTGAAATTTACTACCCTTTCTTTGTTCAGCAAAGTATACCTTTGATTTATATTTTTTAAAGACATCTACGTCATCCCCAAAGTATATTATGTAAATGTCATATGTTTGATTATGCTTAATCCACAACTCATCAAAATTGGTATTGTCACCTGCAGATGTAAAAACCATTTTTTTTACCATCTTAATGATTGTTATATATAACTATATTAAAGAAGATACTATATTATACTTAATTTAGCTTATGATAAAATATTTTGAAAATCGTGATGACGATGATATTAACACATCAGATAACTGTTTATAACGCGCTATATAGTTTCAAATCAAATAAGGGCATATTTGAATTATATTTATACCTCTTATTCATCCAACAGTGATAATGAGTTATAATATTCTTGTCAATGTTCTTTCCACTACGATGACGATGGGGTGTTGCAAAAAACTCATGATCGCCAAGTTTAGATGTATCTAATATAGTTTTTGTATATTTATCTTCTCCAACATATTTTGCGAGTTCAAGTATATTATTGTTTATAATATCATTATCATTCTTATTTGTCAAAATATTACTTTGTATGTTTATTGTACTATAATTACTCAGAAACAATTCTATATTCATAGGTTTAGTATTTGGAATGTATATAAACTCATCTGCATCAATAAATGCTATATTTCTACATTTCTTTCTAAAAGCGTTTACACCTATATGAAAAGATATTCGTTGTATTGTGTTCCAGTGCTTTCGACTAAGTGGTGAATACGGAAAATCAATCATAAATACCTTATCTTTGTATTTTTCGCATATTTCTTGTGTTGTATATGTTTGAATACAGTTCTCAGTTGGTTCATTTAATTTATTAGATGTATTTCTATCGTTGTTAAAAATAACTATTCCGGAGAATCCTAAGTTCAAGTTATATTGTATCCATTCATCTAATCTATGTGAATAATTTTTACACATTGTGGTTATAATCGCAGATGATGGTTGTAATTGTAAATTACAGTCTTCAAATGGAAAATCTAAAGTAATGTTCTCTAACTGTAATGATGTATTATCATCTTTTATAAAAGTAATACTTTCTAAACTTGAAATCTTTCCTTTTAATTTTATGTAAAAATCAGGATGTCTACCACAAAAAACTAAATTAGAAATGTTATCTTTAACTAAAACAGAATTAAAACGGTTATTACTTTGTCCATATATTGTAGTTTCATCTTTAGTCCTATTATAAAGACAAAGTTTGTTACATAATATTATTTCCATAATGTATATAATATTTTACGAAAAAATAAGAACGCTTATTCCGCCGAGACTTTGAATTGTAATCAGTAAATTACGTGTTTTATACTGATGTAACTATCCCATCTGATGAACTTACTCGTCGTATTGTATTTGAATAGGTTGGAGAAACAGAAATACTAGTTGACGAACATGTGTCATATATTGTAAACGGAAGAACTGGCTTCTTATCGATATTGTCTAGTTTTGATATTACAAATCCAGTAATTATTGTCATAACAAACATTATTGATATCATTAATAATTCGATGATATCTGTATTATTTTGTGTTTTAAGGTTTTCAGGATATAGTTGAGACATTGTATTTCGCGATAAGTTTGTATTGCTTGTCATATTGAATTGTCATAGTTTTAACTGGTAACAAAAGAATCCATTTTTCATCAAAAACGAATTTAATATTCTTTATATCTTAAGAATTAAGATGGAAATGAAAAGAACACGTTCAGATGATTCAATAAGTGATGTGGAAGAAGAGCCCGATTCAAAAAAATTAAGAATGGATACAGATGAAGATGAATGCGAACCAATTACACTATCGTTTAATGATGGTCCGTACGAATCTTGTCTAACATGTACTAATGAAATTATGGATGACCATTATTTATGTTTTGATTGTTATGCCGATTTTGCGCTAACTATGAGTGTTTCATCGAATAGATAGCGAACCCTGAAAAACGGATTCTTTGGTTTCAATCATATATCATAGCATCAGAAGGTGGTAAGATTAACATTAGGTTAATCAGTATAATGGCGTGGACGGGGCTAATTTTACAAAATTGG
>Ga0181358_1000356_pt1 | contig 20501 bp, 22 predicted proteins | sample Fa13VDMM110SD_FD_130096 | JGI IMG/M metagenome (GOLD analysis project Ga0181358, IMG submission 130096) | Freshwater viral communities from Lake Michigan, USA - Fa13.VD.MM110.S.D | ecosystem: Environmental > Aquatic > Freshwater > Lake | place: USA: Michigan | collected 2013-09-24 | reverse complement strand
ACATACCTTCAATAAGGATAATAGGAGCGTCCCAGTTTATGTATAGTTCTAAACCTATTGCTGATTTAGCATCGGTAGGGGGATTTTTATATTTTTGCATTCCATCTTTATATGCACGAGCAATAAAATAATTTATTACTCCATTTTCATCATATGACGGGATTATAACTCTATCTTTATACGGTCCATCATTACAAAACCCGATGTTATATTTTATTATATCATCAGCTGTTATACCTCTTGTTTTTAAGAACTGAAGGGCGTGTTTAGAGTCTATTTGTGTTAATCTATTTAGTTTATTTGTGTTAACTAATGGAATAAATTCTTTAGGTAATGCTAATACAGTAACATCTTGTTTATAATCAGTTCCGCTAGGAACGATAATCATATTTAATTCTGCTAACTTAGTGGCGGGTACTTTAGCGCTTTTAAGGAGAGATCTAATGGTTTTACCTTTAGCTTCACACACCCAACAATGCCATGGATTCTCTTTTTTTGCGTTTGTTATGCAATTGATTTCCATTTTATTTTTATGATGAGTACAAAATGGACATTTAAATGAGTAATTACCGCGACTAGTCTTGCTACCCTGTCCTAATATAGATTCCAGTAAAATTATAAGTGCAGCATTTTCCATAACCTCAATATACGAAGTTGTTTTGCCTATACAAAGTCTTTACGGAAGTATTTACCTCCTATATTGTCGTTGTAGCTTTCAGTAAATAGTACTGAGTGTTGTATTTGGTATTGTATTTCGTAGAATGTAAGTTGTTTTTTAGTAGGACAGAACTTTAATATTTCGCGTTCGAATTTATCCTTACCTAATAATTTAACGTCAGCTAACAATTCCTTAGATGAACCCCAATATTCACGCCAGCCACTGTCGACTTGTTCTACTTTAGTAGTTGGTTTACGGCCACGTGCTACGGGCTGTTCAGCTAATTCTTTTTTAGTAAGTTTTTTCTTTTTATTATGGACAAATGATTTTCTACCAATGTAGAATTTATTTGTCTCTATATTAGTGATTTTATAAATAAAACCATAATTGTCTGTTGTAAAGTCATCCTGTAGTGGAATGTATTCGTATAACCAATTATTCATAAACTATGTATCGTATTTAACTATAAATGTTGTATCAGTATCAGGAGATAACATTATTGGTTTACCCAATTTAGCTACCATTAATAGCTCATTATCATCGTTATATAAACCGACTGTTGTGGCATATGGATAGAATGATGATCCTGTTGCAAAATCTTTTAATGAGCCTGTAGTATAGCTACCTGATAGTAGAGTTGGGTTGTATGATAAATTATATTCACTTTCCTTTATAATACATCGTACTTCATTTTCGTAGATAATATGTTCATTTTGAAATGATATAGATGATGATGTAGATAATATATTTTGATATAATCCTGATTGGTTAGTAAGTATTGCTATACCATGAGCATAAAATATGTTACCAACATGGATTGAGGAGGAAGTATTGCTACCTGTCAAAAAGTAAGAAGCACTTATATAATTTGTTAATATATAATCATCCCATCCTGCTCCTAATAATCCATATAGATTTCCATTTCCATCATCTATAATATTAACTTGTGAAGATGATATATTAAAGCTATAAGGTAATATTTTTGTACCGAATATATTATGATTGATATTTATTACACCAATTGTATTACCGGAAGAAGTAGGAAAATTCTGAATTAATAATGGATTGATGTTATAGTCAAAATAAGATGCAGTTGGTCTATTTTGAGATGCAGATTCATAAGTATCAACATTAAACATTAATGAACCTGTATTTAATAAACTACCACTGTATGATTGATAAAATATATGGTTCATAGAAGTAAATATCAAAGATTGATATTCACCGTTAGTAGTAGTAGAACCATTCTTAGTGAATGGTTCATTTGTACCTTGGTAATAAACTATACTAGTATCGTTCGGTATTGTATTGTAGTTAAATACCCATCGCTTATTTGCAGCGTATTGAGTTGTTGTAACGTCGGCCTTGTTTAATCTTTTGAATGATGACATGCATTAATAATCTAATTTGATTCTAATTAGGGCCTCTTTTGTGAAATCTTTAGTTAATGGTTTACTTAATTTAGCTACTGCTACTAATTCATTATTATCATTATACATACCTACTGTTGTAATATATGTTTGAGGATTATCAATTAATGTAGTGTATAATAAATTACCATTATCATCTATGATTGATGGATTTGAAGTATAGTTAAACTCACTATTCTTAATACGTGTAAAGAAATAACGTGATGATATTACTTCTTGTGATTGTGCTTTAAAACCAGTACCAGCAACATTAGTGGCAGCTGATGCTGATATTGAGGTATATAATTTGGTATGATTATATACTGATGATGTTGCTTGGCTTGGTACTTGAATATATGGACTTAATGTTCCGGATGCGTTTAATATAATTACTCCTAAATCGGGTAGCATCATACCATAATATACTGTTGCTGCGCTACTTGTATATGCACTACCATTACTACCACTGATTATATAATATATTCTATTTTCACCAACAAAACGTGTTAATGAAGTTGTATTACTATCATCTGTTAAATTAATAGTAGCACTTCCACTTTTTAATGATAAATTAAATGTACCCTGTTGAATGGATTGTTTATATCTATTTCTAGATATATTAATAGCATATATATCACTAGCTGTTGTAGCATAATTATCAAAACTGAAGTTTGTATTTTCAGTTCCAAAAACTAAGTTTCTATATTGTCCATAAACAGTACGTGATGGAGAATATCCTACTGTAGATGGATTTATTGGTGCTGAACCAGATCCATTAATATTACCATATTGAATATCGAATTGTACTTCTGCATTTGTGGCTGAAGATGCTGTTTGATATACATCTAAATAATATTCAGTATTATTACTAGCTGTAGCGAATGTAGATAAAGTGTAGGTGTCACTTGTCCACATTGGGCGAACTACGGTTTCTGCACTTATTACTGAGTCTTCAGTATTATATCTTGAAAATGACATATTTTATTTTGGTTTATGCTTTTGTAATATTAATAGGAATAGTAATTCTAGCACCGCTATCTCTACCAATTACTGTAATTGTAGTAGCTAATGTTGTTAGTGATGTACCAAATAGTGTATTAACAGTTGTTCCAGTCATAGTAAATGATGTACCTAATGCTGATTTAGATAATACAGCCCCTGTAGTTGTATTTAATGATGGATCACCAACTGTTGTAGATGTAATACCTGTACCTGTAAATGATGATAATAATCTAATATCAGATATTGTAGCTACATATCCATTAGCTTCAAATGTACTTGTAGCACCTAAATAATTAAGTGTTTGTGGAGTAATTGTTAATGAAGCACCTTGTTTAAGTGTAATTAAAGTAGAACCTAAACTAATAACAGGCATACGAGATGTACCACGAGGAAGTGTTACTAATTTGTAACGCATAATTTGTGTATCATTTGGAAATGCTTGAATTACAGGCATATTCTCAATTGCTTCGCCATAGAATGCAGAACCGGATGGGTGTGAAGGATTATATAATGTATAATCAATTTCATCATCTGCTAATGAAAATTGTGTTATTTGAAATGATCCGTCATTACGAGCCAATAATTCACGACCCTTTGTAGTTAAAACTGCATCTACGGTTACTGTTGTAGGATTTAATATTGCCATGTTTAATGTTTATTGTATATACTATAAATATATTAAAATTTAATTCTAATTATGAAATTCCGGATAAATCTGTTATAGAGAATATTGCTTGATAACTATGAAATTCTTCTGGTGTGAAAGTATATGATGATGAATCATTAATACTAGATATATCTATTACATTAGTTCCATAAGTAGTATCGTTTATAGTTAATGCTGTAAAATAATAACTTCCACTACCATATACATTTACTAAATAATCCTCTCCTATTACTAATGAAATTCCTCCTTCATTGTTCTCATAACTTTCGCTTACATAAACTATATTATTTATAACATCATATATAGAACATCCACTTCCACTTAATTGTCCATCTGTGAAAGTAGTGGGTACTGTAAAAGTATAGGATAGACTTGTATATATTATGGATGATGTAGGAGTTGGGGTTGGGACAAGGGTAGAACTAGGTATAGGAAATGGTGGGAAGTATAGATTAGTACTTTCTATAGGGAAAGATGCAACTTGTATACTACTACTATAAGCATATATTCTAAGACTACCTAATGTTGTTCCAAAATCCGATCCACTAGTTTCATATGCACTAGCTGTTATAGATACATTACTAATATTACTCCATGTTTGGATTAATGTTGAATCACTCCCCCCATCATATAGTTCTAAGCTTTGTGAAGCTGGTGTGTAGTATAAACTTTGCATTATTGTAAAGAAGTATTAAGTGTTTTAAATATATTACCTACATTATTTTTTATTATATCATTTGCATCATATGGGATTAATATAGTTTGTGATACATCTCCAAGTTGTTTTCTATAATTTATAATTATAGAAGTTTCGTTTGGTTTTGGTCTTAAAATAGCAAAACTTTGAGCATTATTAAAAGATCCAGTATCTATTGTTCTATCTAATGTAGCGTATGTTTGTCCTGAAGATGTATATGTATTTAATATTTCATAATATATTGGATTTAGATTATTAAATTGCCCTACTCTTAATAAATCCTGTTTTTGTATTCCAAAATAATCTACTACAGGTGAGTAATAATTACTAGCAGGAGCTGATGGTGTAAATATAGCATCACTATTAATTAAAGATTGGGCTGTTGAATTAAATACTATACTATTAGAAGATGCTGTTATAAATAGTGGCGGTATTTGACTATATGTTGAAGTATAGTTATATTTTGTAAATGTAGTGACTTTATCATATATTTCAAAAAAAGCTGAGGGTAGTTTAAATCCATTAAATTCAGGGGGGACTCCGTTTATATTAAAAGAAAAGAGACTTGTGCTATAAAATAAATTTTCATTACTGTCTAATAGGTAAAATTGAAATCTAATATAATAATTTTCTTCTAGGGATATATTATCTTCATTTAATACACAATCAAAAAGATTACCTATAGTATCTGTATTATCATATCTAATAGCGTTATAGTTTTTATTATATATTACATTACCATTTATTTTAATAGGATTAATATATGTAGTAGCTATTGGTATCCAAGATAATTCATCATTGGGATTAATAGATTTTTGTACTATTCCCATTATCTTAAATTGTATAGGACCATCACCTATATTTTTCCCATCATCATTATATCTAAACCAAAAAGGAATACTTCCACTTAAATGATATGTACTTGTTCGTGGTACTTTATATAAATAATTATTATAAGTATTAGAATAAGAATCAGGATTAGGTTCATTATTATACGCTGTTGAGGTAGTAGTATTACTAAAATTTAATACATTAAACGCATAGGTATATCCATTAGCAGTACTACGCTTTCCATCAAATGTTGATGGATATTTATGGTTTGTTGCATCTATGTTTATATTATTTTGATGATTCCAAAGACTTTTACCTATTTTATTATATGATAATATATTATTATCCAAAGGGGTTAATACATTATTTATCCAATATAATGAATCACCATTAACACCATTACCACCATTTCCTTTTTGAGTTGCTGGTTTATTAGGATCTATTTTTATTGAATTACAACAATCACCAGCAAGCCATCTGTAAGAATCTAAATTATATGCTTTTATTCCTAAATAAGCCGATGTTGAACTTACTATATTATCGTGAGTAAAAGTTAATGTTTCGTTTGCCTCTCTATATAATAGAGGATCATATGAATATCCACCCCTAAATATAGTTTTAAGACCATTTAAATTTGTTTGATTTGATGGTTTTTGTACATCAGATATTGATAATAATACTGGTGTTCCTGATTTAAATGTATTTTGTACTTCACAAAGATTAGTATTAGCTAATGATAATTCAATTAATGAAGTACTACTATCAACTAAATATTTTAAATCGATAGTGGTTTTATCATAAAAATTTAAACTTTGACTTGGTATATTCTTTACCCAAGCTACTTTAAGTGATTGAAGATCAATAGCTGCTCTTTTACCATATGATTTATCACCAATATATGTTGAAGATGCTGATGTATAGGTGTTATATATTGCACTAGTTACTTTAGAACCTTCATAGCGTGATATTTGATATGATCTTAATGATAGATTTGAGTCTTGTAATTCAACGCTACTAGTAATACTACCTGTTGTACCATAAATATATTCTATACCTTTACGTTTATTAGATGTAACGTTTTTAGAAACATTATTCAATAATACGTTCCAATCGGAATGGTTAAAGCTATTTAAGTTAATACTTTGAGATATAGTATGTTGTGAATTGTATACGTCCCAATCACCTAAATATTGATTATAATTATCGGTAAAATATTGATGTACATCTACTACACTACCACTTAATTCCCCTGTAAAATAGGGTTTCTTATCACCGGTTAAGTTATTATATAGTGGACTATATTGTGGTGTTATACTTGCTGTATTAAATTGTGCTGTATGTACACTTTGTGTATTGCTAGTTGTTGGGTTAGCAAATGATGTTTTGTTACGTTCTAGTACTGGTGAATTAATTGTTACTCCTGTTGATAAACTAGTACGTTCAGGTGTAAAATCAGCTAACATTTTGAATAATGAATTATCAAAATAATCTATTAATCTAATAAATCCATTATAATCTAATAATGAGCTCGTAAATCCTGGGTAGGCTTGAGTGAATGGATTTAAAGTACTAATATCAATATCCTCTGCAGTATAATAAGGAATATAATTATCATTTATTAATGGTAATTGCCAAGTAGTACTATTAATAATAGTATTAGTAAATGGAGTTGTAGGGACTGAAATACTACTAGATGCTGGGTTATATAAGTAAGAGCCTTTTATTGCTTTTAGGTTGGTTAAATATCCATTTAATTCAAGACCATAATCTGGTATATTGCCTATAAAATTTGTCCATCCAGAGAAGTTAGTATTATTTGTTTGTATACCACTAGTACTTCTAACTCCATCTAACCATGCTGTTTCTTTACTACCACTTCTAGAAATAGCAACATGGTGCCATTCTCCTAATGTTATAGATGGAAAACTATAGCCATAAGTAACTTGACTATCAAATTGATCTATAAATAGACTATTATTTTGTTTATAGAATGATAAACCCCCATCACTTATGTTTGTTGAATCTTCTCCTAAAATAGAAGAAGTATTAGATGTATTGAAATAAACCCATGTTTCTATAGTATAATCTGATGTACCGAATTTAATACCGTTATTGCTTGTAACTTGTATTTGAGATGCATCCTCAGCAAAAAATACACTACCTGAGTTGAGAGATAAACTACCTGTATTACCTGTTTGGTAATATGAAATACGTTGATTATTTAAATCGGAATATGAATTATTATATTGTTGTCTAGGATCACCTATATAGTCATCTAAGCTCCATGTAGGATTATTTACAGATATTGATTCTGAAATATAAGTATCAATTTGTGCTTGTGGTGAAAATGATATATCTACATAATGCATATCATTATCTCTAAACGCAGATGATGCTGTAGGGAATGTTTGTAGACTTAACATAGAAGATAATACACTACCTGTTATAGTATTTTGTACTATTCTTACTTTATCGTTATTATATCCATTTATTAATCCAGCTTTAGTAGAACCACCAAATTCTTTAACATTTAATATACTACTTGTAATACCAAATATTGTATTAAGATGTTCTAAACCAGCAACTGTACCTTTAGTTTTAACTAATAGTGGTAAGTTATGGTAAATGCGTTTATATAGTTCTGATGTTAGATCTTTACGAGGTATATTATTTAGGTAGCTACCTGTAATAGTAAAGTTATTATCAAATATACTACTACCAGTATTAGCTCCTATTAAGTATTGGCTTACACTTTCACCAGCTTGACTATTATATAATTTAATACCTAATGATTTTAATCGCTCATATACTAAATCGTTAGATATACCATAATCTAAATTATTATTTGCTAAATTAAGATCAGTTATTGATTTTATATATACCCAAATATCATCAAAATAATTTCCAATCATATTAAGAAATAATAAGAAAGGAGCATTAGTATCATCTTCAGTTAAAAATGGTGGTATTGCAAATTCTAAATTATCATAATTATTCTGATCATAATCTTCAGCAACTAATATTAAATTATTATACCATGCTGTTACAGTACTATTAGTAGTAGATAATAAAATATATGGTTTTAAAGATCCTGATTTAGGCCAAGCATATGAACTAGATTCAAAATATAAATAATATTCATACCCATCAAATTGAGTAGTAATATCTTTTATATTAGATGTATATTGATTAATTTCTGTAATTAAACTAGGGATAGATGATGTTTGAGGAGTATAAGTACTTATTAAAGTATTATAATCTTCAATTTGCTTAGCTTTAACATGAAAATTAATTACACGTTGTTTTGCTGATCCAAAAAATACAAAATTATTAAAATCTGTATAATCAACATTTATATCGGCACTTTGAGTAGCCATCAGATTTAATACCTGGTAGTATGATTTATTTTGTAGACTAGATATTAAATTAGAATATGTACCATATGCTGTAGCTATAGTACCTTGGTTTTCAATAGGAATATCAAAATTAGGACCACGCAATGTTGGAGGTGGTGGAGGTGTAATTAATTTATCTAAATTTATATCAAAAATATATGGATTTACTTTTTCTTCAACAACCCATAATTGTGTTTTTTCTTGTACACTTAGTGGTAACGGTTGATATAATTTAAATAATATCTCATATCCAGTAGTAGCTTTATTTAAAGCAACATTAACAGCTACGTATTGTTCATTATCACCAAAATTTAATAAATAATCTACATAATAATCAGAGTTATTTATTTCATCTATAATAGAATTTACAACTGATTCAATTTCATCATTTATTAATGTAGTAGAGGCTAATCTTATTTCAGTCCTATCTGCTGATATTTCTTTAATAAATAAAGCCTGGTCAGTGCTATTTGATATTTTATTTTTAAATAAATTATATTTAATAATAAATTCACCAGAAGAATATCCTTCATTTTGAATATCCATTACCGGATCTATTTCTATAATAGGATATAATGAACTTATAGGGTTAGATAAGGTGGATACAACTCCTATATTAGTAGTTTGTATATTACCTGTAGTATTAGGTTGAGTATTAGTACCTGGTTTTAAAGTAGCATCAGATGGTAGTTTATAGCTAAGATAGTTATAATTTGTACTTAGTAAATTATTACCAATATCATATAAGTAAACTTCAATATAATCACCAGTTTCACCAAAATTTTCTTGTAAAATTCTAGAAGAGATTAAATTAGTATCCTCACTAGAATAACGTGAAACTGTTGTAGTGTTAAGAATATTACCTACTATTTTAATATTATCCGCCATTATTTAATTGTTTTACTTAGATCACTAAGTATAGTTTGAGTGTCTAATACCTGTTGTCTTAATGATGTTATTTCATCTAATAACGCTTGTATATCATCTTGATTAATTATAACCCCTAGATATTCTGCTTCTCTTTCTAATATAAATCTATGTGAATCTGTGTCTCCTTCTTCAGGAATTTGATAAAATAATTGATCATATAGCACAAAAAAATCATCTACAGTAACCTCAGTAGTTCCTTTTGTTAATAGCTGATTGAATTGAGTATCAATTACTTTACCAAATGTATCTTTATCAAATACTTGTTTTTCTATAGGAATTTGAGACATTATCGTTTAACTTTAAAGTAGTAATTTTCATCAAATATTATTATTTCACCATTAGATAAGATAGTTTTAAATAATAATTTATAATATCTTTCTGGTTCTAGCCCATTCATATAGATATCAAAATAACTACTATTAGAATCACAACTAATCTTTGTATATGATGTATCGTAATCTACGACCATTTCATCGGTATCCAAATCTTTTATTGACCAGTATGAAGAAGAAGGTAAAGCGTAATTTGCTAATGCAAACGAAAATGAACTAGTAGTAAATGTTCTTGGTGGAAATTTAGGTCTAGCTTTAACTCTAAAACGCTGTACTGAATCTTGTTGGTATTCTCCTTTATTGTTACCTATACTAGTAATATATAGATCTGAATCTAATACTGATAGTGAACCTGTATTGTATACTGAATCATTCCATCTTATTTCTAAGCAGGGAGGATAGATTGTATGGGTATTAGAAGAAAAATATTTAGTTTCAAATTTAGACGCTGTAGTAAATTCAATTGATCCACTATGTTTAATAATAAATCCATAATTAGCTATTTTATTAGTATAACTTGCACTTACTGCATTTGTTATTCTTAATTCAATATCATTATCTGTTGTAGATGTATATGTAAATGATTGAGTAGCTTCATAACTAGAAGCAGTATACCATAATCCACCACCTACATTTCCTGTAGGAGAATATGAACTTGTTGTTCCTGATATTATAGAAGTAGTCCATGTATTTCCATCTAATTGATTAGTATATTGCCAACTAACTCCATCTGTAGTAATAGGTGAGTTAGATAATCTACCAGTACCCATATTCCAATCTACTGCCAATGGATGTGTTTGTATAGTATAACTAAGAGGTATCTGAGATGTATTGGCGTTATATAATTTTAAATAACAATCAAAAGCAGATGATGATACTTTACTAAATATAGTATTAATATCGGCAGATGGAAATTTAATTAATATTCGCGATACCTCGTTTGTGCTTGTAATAGACTGAAATGTGCTAAGCTCTAGTATTTCATCAATCCCTGTATTTAGGGTTGGATAATATGAATAGAGTGTAGCACTTTTTTCAGGAAATATTTTATATACTGACATAGTTAGATGATTACTACATATAAATATGACAGCTTATTACTTTTTAAACTAATAATGAGTAAAATTCTTTAAAGTGTTTGATACGATCAGCTAAACCAATAGTACCACCGTTCACTCTCCTAGTCACAGAAGTAACTACTGCATCAGTAGCTCCACCGTCTGCTATCTTATGTAAGCCGTTCTTATAAAAGAACCAAGCTGCTGATAGTAATGGATACTTAGTAGCAACTAAATCAGGTTGTTCAAGAATATTCTCTACTACTACATTATCAAAAGCTGTGTAGTTATCTTTACCAGTTAGTTGAATATAGCCTCTACCTCTAAATTTATAACCTTCTCCTGTAGCTTCTACTCCGTTACCCATTCTCCCACCGTATACTAGGTTAGCAATCTTTTCTGGTTTACGTTCGTACAAAGCTGCTTTAGCATCTGTTGGAAAGTATTTACCAAAGATACCACGTAAGCCTTTAGCTCCGTAGTTTAAGTTTTCGTTTACTGCTTTGAATCCACCTGATTCATGTCCTGCTTGAGCTAGAAAGTGCGCTAAGCGCAGTGGTGTGTTTAATTCAAATTTTGCGATTGTGTCTGGTAACATTGCTATAACGCTATCAGGAATGTGTTCTCTTAGTTTTTCTAGATTCATTTTACTTTATTTTTATTATAGTTAATATTTAACATATTAGAGTAGTACTTCCTAAACCTAAAACTCTACCTTGTATATCAGTGTCAGGATATCTAACTTCAAATATACTTGGATCTACTGAAGGGTATATGTTGCTTTGTCTAGTTGCTCCTGGTATGTCGTATGCGTATGGAGAATAATTTCCTCCTTGTTTATTAGTTATCTCAATTTTAACTACAGATTGTACTCCTTTTACTTTTACTAAATTAGAAATAATATCGGATATAGATATAGGTTGATTAATAGTCCATTTATTTATATCAAAATAATTTTGTAATGATAGAATACAATTAGTTACAACATCATTATTATTATAATCTCTTTGTACGGTAATATCAAAATCTACACCTATGTTAATATAAAATGCATCTTTAATATTAACAGCATCCGTAACCATTCTATATTGATTAATATAAGTAGCTAAGTTAGATTTTAATGTATTAGTAGCTGTTGTTAATTTTTTATTATCATCATAAGCTAATACATACATATCTAATGATAGTGGGTTACGCATTTCCGTAGTAGATACAGTTGATGTAGGTATCATTTCTTGAGCTACATCTTGTGTAACGTATACTTTAGCAACATTACCATAATTAGCAGGTAGTGATAAGGCTCGAACTATATAATCTTCCCTAGTTACAGCACGTAATTGTGATTGATATGCATATAAAGCATTATTGCGTATTTCTTCAACTTCATCAGCACCTCTACCACCTGAAGCTACTCCGGGATTAGTTGAGGCTATACTTGCTTTAATTTGATCTGCTAATGTTCCCGTTACTCCACTAGGAAAATAAACTCCTAATGTATTAATTGAAGTTAAGTCATTTGATGATATATTTGATGTTATTCCACCACCTACAAGATATCTAACAGTAATATTATTGCTTGGAGCTAAACCATATTCTTGTGTAAAGAATACATTAGCTTTATTATATCCAGTCAATAAATTAGATATACCTGGTATTAATCCTAATTGAATATTATCAGGATTAGGTAATAGTGTACCATCAGATGCATTAGCTACTCCAGCTCCAAATTCTAATTGTAATGTATCATCTGATAAGAATCTTGAAACGTAGCGACGAGGTACTTTAGTATAGTTAACTAAATATGGAACACCATCACTTCCGGATGTTGGATTAGCTATAGTTGTTAATATTGATGATTGAGCTAGATAGGGTACTTCATACCATTTATTACTACTAGCATCGGTTGCATCTAATATTTGTAATATATTAGTATCATTAATAGTTGCTATTTGAAATTTTTGTGGCGTACTAAATTGTAATGTAGTAGATTTAATTTCTGCTGATATGGCAGTAACTGATTTTTTAAGTAGAAAATAATTTGTATCTACGAATGTTATTTCAGTATTAGTAGTATTAGTAAAATCTACTTTATCAATGATTAAAAATTTAGTACCAGTACTAACTGATGTTATTATTGTATTTTCTGGTATAACTAAACCATATTGTAAATTAGGAACACTTATACTTCCTGAAGATGGTATAAGTTGAAATATATCTACTATTGTATTAGATGCATATGATACTTTAGGAGAATAACCTAAACCATAAGATAAAGCAAATAAATTTTCTCGCTCTTTAGCATATAATAAAAAATTCTCTTGTATTTGAGTATCAGTATAGAATGATGTTACATCACCTATATATGAAGCTAATTCAATAAATACCGCTCCTGGATTTGCATCTGAGAAATCATTATATGAATTAGGAAAATATGTTTTAGTATAATTTATAAGATTTGTCTTAAAATCACTAAATGTCTTATTTAAATATGATATTTTATTATCTGCCATTTTATATAAATTGTACTGTAATTTGATCTGATGTTCCTGAAATTCTTAGTCTATAATTAACGGTTATAGATATACTATTATTATCTTTATTTAAATTTACTATAGTTTCTGTTATTATTATTTCAGGAATAAACATATTAGTACCTGTTACAATTAAGTCCTGTATAATAGGTATTATGTCATCTGTAAGGCCTTCAAATAATATGTTTCTAAGTCCTAAACCAAATTCAGGATTGAATATTCTTTCACCTTTATTAGTAAGTATTAAATTAATTAAATTAGATTTAATTTGATCAGCAGTACTATATGTACTATTAAATGGCCCCGAAGGACCATTAAATGGAAGAGATACCCCAATCGCGATATTTTTTCGCAAATCTAAAGGATTAACACGTACTGTAGTAGGTATAGGCATATTAATCTAAATTTCTTAATCCTGATCTATCAGCATGAGACATATTAGCGGCTGAATCGTTTAAGAATGCTAAATATGGGTTTACTCGTTCTCCAGTTGCTTCATCAACAGCATCAATTACTTCTAATTTGGTAGATTGTTGTGGTTGTTGAAAACCAAACTCAGCTCCCATTTTAGCCATTAATGAATTACGTACATCTCCGGATAATGGAGTTACGTTAGCGCTAGTAAAACTCATTGTTCTATTTTCACTAAGTTGTTGTTTATTTTGCTTAGCTAATACTTCGCTAATAATATCTGGTAGATCTTCATATAGAGCTTCAGTTACTGCGTCTTTAATTAGTTTTTTAAATAGTTTAACGTTCATGTGTATAAATATTTAGCCTTGTAAATTTTGTTGATCTATAATAAGTTTAAGTTGTTCTATTAAGTCGTTTGGATCTTGTGTGAATGAGTAATCACTTTTTACTATTTCTGTTCCATTACGATTAATTGCTACGGCGTAACGACGTTTATTACCTCTTACATTGAAAATAGGATTATCTTCTTCTTTTAAAGCAAATGTAAAGTTCTTATATGGATTAATATTAGAATTAGTTCCAAAAGTAATATTATTATTAAGATTAGGTATAGTAGCAGCTGCAGTTGCGTCTATTTTTAATATAGCATCACGTAGTTGAGATTTTAAATCTTCTAAATCATTAATTGCTTGTTGAAATATAGGAATTAGTATAGCTAATATTGATTTTATAGCATCTATTATAGCTTTAATTTTATCAATAATTACTTTTAATCCGGGATTTAATGCTATTAATGGTGTTAATATTGATATTATAATACTTAATAATTCTAATATAGTATTTATTACTTCAAGTTGTTTATTTATAGCTTGTAGTTTATTTTCTTGACTACTTATTACAGATAAAGCCGCATTTTTTAAAGTTATTGCTTGAAGTACTTGATCCTTTGTATTAGCTCCATCTACTATAATATTTGTTTTTACTACTAAGTCTTGTAGTTTAGATTTTTGCTCTGCTAATATTTTAAGTAATGCTGCTAATAATATACTAGATAATATTATTGCTATTTTTTTCTCAGGTGGTTGTGGAGCTTGAACTACTTGTATATTTCGTTGAGCGTTTGCTTTTAAAGTATCTGATTTAGTTTTAACTTTATCTTTTTCTATTTTAGAAGTTATTTTCTTTTTTTCCTCTTTTGCTGGTTTTAAATCATTAGCAGGAGTATCTTTTTTAGATTCTGGGGGGTCTTTGACAGGGGCTTTATTATTATATTCAGGTTGATCTGTTCTTCTATTAGTCATTTTAATAATAGATAACTTTTCTTTCTTTGTTATTCTATCATCAAAATTAATTATATAATCTCTAACATTTCTTACTATAATGGTTGGTAATCCTTCAAAACTATCTTTAAATTCTTTAGCATTATATCCATCACGAAATAATTCACCTTTTTTATAGACTTTTACCCATCTATAATATTTATCTTCAAAAATTTCATATGTGTATGTAGAAGAAGAGGAATTTATTTTTGAAGATTCAGGTTTGGGTTCTGGTTTGGGTTCTGGTTTGGGTTCTGGTTTGGGTGGCACTGGATCTGGTATTCCTAATGAATTAATTTCAGTCATATTTTGTAATTCAGGAGGATAACTATCTTTAAGTGCTGTTTTAGCTATACGTAATAGTGTTTCTTTTCCAGCTGTAGAGGAAGAGTTAGTATATATTTTACTTCCATCCCAAAATACTGTAAGAATAAGATCAAAACCAGATTTTGTATATTGATATGTAAATGGCATTATATAGTAAAATTATTTTTTGAAGTAATATCTTTAAGTAAATCTCGTAATGTAGATAAACTAGCAGCTAATTTAGTTCCAGCAGCATTTACTCCTACTAAAGGAGCACCTGGTAAAGGAGTTACAACTGATGTTAAGTCTGTACCTAATGTTGATAATATACTTATAAGTTGTCTAAGTAATTCTGTTGTTTTATTTCCTAATAATAATGGTTCTGTTGGTTGTGTATTATCAGGTTTAGTTCCTAACCATATTATAGGAGAATTTAAATGTACTCTTCTCCCAGCATTATGATTTATAATATTATTAGTACTAAGTTCAATATTTGTTTTAGCAAATATCATTACTTCATCTTTTTTAGAATTTAAAGTAACTCTATCGCTATTTAATATTATTTGAGATCCATTTTTATAAATATTTGGAAATTTAGGTTGTGTTAATGGATTTAAAGTAGTAATTATATCTGGTGTTAGGATAATTTGTTGAGTAGATGTCATATATATAGATGACATTTCTTTATCTATTTCTTCAATATTGGGTGTTAAAGATTTTTTATTTGTAGTTACATATCCATTTACTAATATGGTAATAGGATCACCATCATTTCCTATATTACTCCATTCATTTATATCTGAATGGGATTTTACTGTACTTCCAAAACGTATACCATTTCCTTTTCTACCTTGATATATTCTATCTCCTTCAAATGAAATTAAATTTCTAACATCAGCGTTTTCAGAAAATGTTTTACCTAAACTATCTCCTGATGGTGCATTTTGTTGTCCACTATTCCATAAATTAATAACATTAGTATAATATTTTTGAATTGAGGTATTACTTACTTGACTAGTAGGAGCAACTGAATCTACAAGTTGAACTATTTCTCCTACTAAAGGATAATTTTGATTACTAGCATGAAGTGGTTTAGCTATTTTACATTTAGTTAAATCAGTAGTATCTATATTTTTATATTGACTATAATCCTGATAGAATATAGTACCTATAGATTTCCATCCACCATTATTATCAAATAACTCTTTAGTAGGCGTATTTTCGGTAGTAATTACTCCAAATACTTTACCCATTTGAGGTTTAATAACAGGAATTTGAGTTTTTTTACTAGTTGCTACTAATAATCCACCTAAATTTTCTCTTATTCTCATTTATTTTCGATTTGGTGTTGTATAGTTTCAGTTTGTTCTAGTAATTTATTTCCTTCAATTTGTATAGCGCGTTGTTCTTCTAATAATAATTGCATTTCATCTGGATTAAAAAATGAATCTGCGTTATTATTATTAGCTGTTGATGCACGTTGTGCTATACCTGCCATTTTAATTAATTGATCATTATTTTTTACATTAACATCAATTAAATCTTTAACAGTAGGCATTAACATTACAGCAGAACCTGCATTAGATGATGCTAATGGTTTTAAAGCATCAATTAATTCATTGATTTGTTTATCAGTATCCTTATTATTGCGGTGTATCTGTTTAAATAAATCAGATAAAGACGTACTACCAAATAATGTTACGTCATCAAAATTAGCCATAGCTTGCGTTTATTAATAAATATACGTACTTAATTTCTTATATATCCGTATTGGTAATATTCATTATATAATTTAGTACGTAAACTATCTAGTTTTTTAGTTACTTTAGTAATTTGGGGAGTTGTAGTATCTGTAATTTCACGAATATAGATATATAATGCTTTTTTATTAAATATATCTAATGTTTCACGTTTACGAAATAATTCCATAATAGCATCTGCTGTTTTAGCATCTTGAAATTTAGGAAATATATTATATAAATACTTATCTACGTATCGTATGTATTGATCTATGAATGTATTTGGATCTTCTCGTTCTTCTGCTGTGCGGATAGTATCATATAAGATAACTTTATCGTCGTCTATTTCTTCTACTTCAGCATGTTCCTGGAGTTTTTTATAATTATTATTATTATAGACGATTAGGTAGCGTTTAGCAATAGTGCCGAAGTAAGAAAATGCTTTACCTTTAGATTGATCGTATAAGTGGAGTTTCTCAAGTAAGAATGTTACTACTTCATGTTTTAATTCCTCAATAGTATCTGAATCAGTATAATAAAACTTAAATGTATGAATTATATTTTCAGCTAATTTATAGAAAGCGTACTCAATACGCTCCCTATAAAGCTGATTGCGAAATGATTGATCTGAGGAGTCTAGATACTCTATAATTGCATTATCAGTATCCTCAGTAAAATAAATGCGAGGTTCTTTTGGTCTACGTTGACGAGGTTGTCCACGTTTATTTAATGCTACTGTTCCAAATTCACTATCTAGAAATACGTTTACGTCTTCTTCGTAATATGACATATTATTAATTGTTTATTGACAATATAATAACAGGAAATAACGTAACCAAATTAATTTTTATTATTAAATTGATTTAAGATAGTTTGAATTTCTTTTATATTTCTAAAGAACGTACCTACTTCATCATCCGATTCAAAAGCACCTCTATTATCTAATTCCTGAATGACATTATTAGAATCGTTAATAACAATACTAATAGCGTCTATATATTGTTGTTGATTAATCAATACTTTTTCTAATTTAGTATTTTTTCTAATTATTAAATAACCAGCAATACCGATTATTTCAATAACGTGTACTAATACTACCCATAACATTATTTGCATATTTTCTTATTGAGGTCTAAATTGTTGATCAAATTCATCCGGTTCAACGGAAATTATTTCTCTAATTTGTTCTAATGTTTCTTTTAAAGAATCAATAGATTCAAGAATTTCATCTTGACTTACATTTCTATTTACTTGTATCTTAATACGATTAATAGCAGTATCCGTCGCTTGTAGTTTATCTAAGACGTTGTTTTTATATCTCATAATATATGTTTATATATAAATATACGATTCTTTATGTTCCCATTATTTATTTTCTCTCTTCTCTCAAACATTTTATTCAAACCGCTTGTAATATTAAGTTAGTGGAAAAAATTCTGACATCCAAATAAAGTAGGGCAACTCTTTCGAGCCGCCCTAAAATTATATTATATATTAGTAATTATTTATAACCACCAATACCTTGTCCTTTAGTATTTGCACCTGTTACTCTTTCCATTGAATCAACACCTTCACCAGCAGCAGCTTGTAAGGCTTTCTTAATTAATTCCATTTTAGAACCAGCAGTAACACCGTCTTTTTTAAATTGTTTTAATTTTGCAATTGTCATAGCAGCAGTAGCAGTACCAGCAATACCGAATAAACCAGCTAGAGGACCTAATACATCCTTATACATCATTACCCATTGAAGAGCATCTGCGATAATATTTTCATTCAATTGTTGTCCTTTCATTTTACCCAATTCTTCACGAATGATTTGTTTCAATTGAGTTTTAGTTATTTGTTGTCTCATTTCTTTAATTGTGTTTATTTTAGGGGATTTATTTAAAATTGATTTTACAATATCATTATCAGATTCATTTTCAATATCAATTTCGAAGTAACCTTCATACTTATTATCGATTATGTCGTAGCTATCAATATGGATATCTTGTTTTTCAAGACGATTTAAAAATGCAGCTTTATCTTCTAATTTGATCTTGTAATGACTCATTGCTGATGATAAATATATCACAAATATAGAAACCTAAATAATTCATCACAGACTTTTCTCCTACTCCTCTCCGTATATACGTTTTTTTATTAATATCTTCATACAAAAACTATACCATATTCCATGTAATATAACAAAAGACATAAATTGAAATAAGTCAATGCCTTTTACTTCTATCATATGATTGTGAAATAAAATTAAAGATAGCGTACCTAATAACATTATTGAAATCTTAAATATTTTCATTGTTTGCGATTTTAAAAGCGTTGATTTATATATTTAACGGTGCAATTGTATATTTTTTTCCAATTTGATTTACAACATCAATTGCCTCTTTAGAATGCATATGAAACATTTCTCTATTTTGAGAAATACGAACCGCATCTAGATATACATGTATTTCTTGTTCTAATATATAGGAATTAAAACATCGGAAAGAATAAACAGGTAACCATGGTGTAGGAACACCCGTAGCACCTGATATTTCTTTAGCACGCGTATCGACATCACGTATAGTCATACCAATCTTAACCATACCAGGCATAGAAATATTAGCTAATACATAAACATATTCGGTGGGGGTGGGATTACCATCTTTATCAAATGGACTATCTTGATAGTAAGTAACAGACTCCCACCCAGGTTCATTAGGTATTGGGATTAGGGTAAATGCTGTTGCTTTTTGAATAATTTGTACGGGTGTGTACTTATTAGTATCAAGTACCTTATAGTAGTGGGATTGTTCGTCTGTTAAACGTTTCATAACTTATTATTTTTGCTGGGTATTATGGTTCGTATTCGGGTAACTATATTACCATCCATTAAATGATGATGTAGGACCATTCCATTCGATAGGAGGCTGGATATTAGGGTTAAGAGTCGGTGTAATGACACTACCACTAGCTACGGCGTGTTGATATTGTTCAACGGTTAATCCGTATTTTGCGGCACTACTATCATGTATGCGTTTAACATATTCCTCAAACGCTAATTTAGTCAATAATATCTCTGTTGGTATCATGGTTTTCGATTTGTTTTTTTACTTCTCTAAAATATTTAAAACGTTCTACATTTCCTTGTTCTCGACTTTCGTCAATTAATTCGTTAACTACTAGCAAAGAGCAATTAATTACTTTTATTTTATCGTACTTAGATAAATT
>Ga0181358_1000355_pt1 | contig 20507 bp, 12 predicted proteins | sample Fa13VDMM110SD_FD_130096 | JGI IMG/M metagenome (GOLD analysis project Ga0181358, IMG submission 130096) | Freshwater viral communities from Lake Michigan, USA - Fa13.VD.MM110.S.D | ecosystem: Environmental > Aquatic > Freshwater > Lake | place: USA: Michigan | collected 2013-09-24 | reverse complement strand
GGCAACATCGGCATCACCCGTTAATTTTATTAGTTTAATTTTACCATATAATCTACCACCATTTAAATTGTGGTATAATTTAATAGCATCTTGGAAGGCATCACTATCCAAACAAATTACTATATTTCCATTTGCTTTCTCATATAACGTATTAAGTAATAACTCCGACATATGTTTTCCCAACATAGCAATACTATTAGGCAGGAATATCGCATCAAACGCACCCTCACAAAGATGAATATCTTCATTCCAATTAATCGTACTTTCGAAGAATATTATCTCATCCTTCGCAGCTTCAGGATTTTTGTATTTGGCACGACTATTCGGGTCCCAACTTCGGGCAATAAAATAGTTTAACACATCCTTACTATCGTAGGATGGGATAATAATCCTACCTGAGAAAGCACCACTATCACAGAAACCAATACCATACTTCTCAATAATCTTATCGGTGATACCTCTTTGAGTTAAATAATTGTAAGCTTGACGACGAACCGGATAAACTAAACTACTATCCTTGAATTTTGTAAATCCTTCAGGTAGTTTTAATTTATCAACTCGTTTTTCTTTTGGTTTGTGGTTTTCAGGTTGAAGTAAGTTATAAACCTTTCTTTGTTTTTTGTTACCAAAATTATCGATAAGTTTACCAAGTGGACCTTTGGTATTGTTCTCATCTCCACAACTCCAACATTTGTAGACGTGTTCAAAGTAGTTTACCTCAAGGTTTCCTTTATGTCTGTCTTCATCGCATATCGGACAATCAAAAGATATTTGACCTTTTGACTCATAGTGAAGTTTCTCATCACCTAAGATTTCGTGTAGTATCTCTAATAAAATTTCCGCATCATCTGACATAAGTCAAATATACGAATAAAATTATTATTATCAAAACTTTATTAGTTTTTTAATGCCACTATATTTATGATAATAACTTTTAATCAGATGCCAACAAATATTAACATCAATAACATATCAGGAGCAACACCGTTTAATGTTTATCTATGTGACCAATCAAATGTCACTTGCATTTATATAGACACAATTCCATCATCATCGTTACCTTACAATTTTCAGGTCCCGTCGATATTGGAAAACAACCCATCTTATAATTTAAAAGTTGTTGATAATAATGGTTGTACATCAATCTTAAATATCTTAATTTAATATGCCTTGTAATTCTACATATTGTATAAAAAACACCGGATTAGTTGGTGCTGATGATAACTACATAACAGGTGGGACCTATAATGGTTACACATATTGGACGGGCCAAACAAGTGGTTGGACTATATATCACACAACAGGTGCAACAAACTATTGGTGTTTATCTAACACATTGGGGGGAACTTGTTATTTAACTGGTAAATCGCCGTGTACTAGTTCTTGTCCTGATTTATCAAGTATATATGTTTTTAGTGGAGCGTGTCCAACACCAACTCCAACACCAACACAAAATTGTGATGTTTTAGATTTCACAGCATTATTTAATTGTGATTTTATACCAACGCCAACACCAACTCCAAGTGCTAGGGTAACTCCAACACCTACAGTAACACCTTCATCGACTAATTTTTGTTCAATTATTGGTATTAGTGCTAGTGGATACACTTATACCTCAACTCCTACACCAACGCCAACAGTAACACCAACTAACACCCCAACATCAATTGTTAGAGATTGTCCGGTATTTGGGTTTGCAAGTTTTTCCGCAATAACAGGGGAAATAATTTGTCCGGGTAGTTTAAAATTCCAAGACTGTTACGATACCGACCAATTTTACTATACTAATAACCTTACAGGATTGTTACCGGGTATTTATCTTGAACAATACGCAATCTATTCCGCTATTGTAAATAATAACGGTGTTATTGCCACAAAATGTATTTCATATTTTGGTACTGATTATGACCACGGCAATATTAACACTATTCACATTACAAATTCAACATCTTATGGACTATCTAGCCAAGGAGATTGTATATATTGTCAAGAGGCTATTGTACCAACTTCAACACCTACTCACACACCAACAATGACTAAAACACCTACTTTAACACCTACACCAACGGTAACAACTACAACAACTACAACACCAACTAAAACACCAACTCAAACTCCAACAAGAACTATTGGTGCAACACCTTCGATAACACCTACTCAAACTACAACTCCAACAGTAACCACAACACCAACTAAAACACCAACGTTAACACCAACATCATCAAATACTAATTTACCTTGTTTTGGTTACTTATATAACTTCTACTCTATTGAAGGTACAGGTACTCAATCTATAACAAGTAGTAATGATTGGAGTGTTCCAAAAGCAAGTGATTTTAACACATTATCAGCATCTGTTGGAGGTAATGCTAACTCATTAAAATTAGTCGATGTTACAACATATTGGAATCCAACAAATACCTCAGCAACTAATTCATCTGGATTTAACGGTATTGGTAGTGGAAACAGAAATATTAGTAGTGGATTTGCATTACAAAAAGTAAATGGGTATTACTTATCACGAACCCAATATTCATCAACACAAAGTATTGGTATGTTATTATCAAGTATTTCTAATATTATAGATATTAATGGTGCACCTGATAAACGTAACGGAAACCCTATTAGATTAGTAAAAAATTCCACAACATTAACACCAGGTCAAACAGGAACTTATTATGGTAATGATGGAAAAGGATATAACACAATCTGTATTGGAACTCAAGAATGGATGTCTGAAGATTTAAGAGAAACTTCATATAGAGGAGGTTTAACTTCAATACCAAATGTTACAGACCAAACTTCTTGGTTTAATTTAACAACCGGAGCATATTGTATTTATAACAATAATCCATATTTTGTTAGTGGTTGTAATTCAATAACTTTTGACTAATCGTATGACATCAATAATCCTAAATAGTATCACAGGGTTAACTTACCCATACGATGTTTACGTATGTGATGTCTATGGGAATAATTGTGGTTATGTTGCTCAGGTTATATCATCAATTCCTCCAACAATAGAAATTGTATTACCACCACCATTTAATATGGCACCTGCGGTCGGTATTAAAATTATTACATCAGATAAATGTGAGAGATTTAAAGTTATTGATTGTATTAATGTTGCACCTGTTATCGTTGATTGTTCTAGTTATATTACTACAGGAACTACAGATATTTTTAAATATAATATTGACACTAATGCGTTAACCCTTCTAACATTCCCATCATTACCATCAATTAGTGATATTGCTAACAATAGTAATAAATTTTGGATTACAGATGTTAATAACCCTCAAGAAATAACAGAGTATTACATTAACCCAACACCATTTGTTGCAATATTTAATAGAATACTATATCCGTCGAAACCTTTATTAGGATTATGTGTTAAAGACGACAATACTTTAATTTCAACAATAACAGGAGCAACTATTGGTGCATCCTATATTGTTGTTGAGGCAAATATATCAACAACAATTCCAACAATAACTAATAAATTTTCATTATCTGGAACCGGTAGGGTACTTGGTGGTGACTTATTTTATTTTCCTGCAACAGATAAATTATTTGTTGCCAATACCGGTAGTGGTAACACATATTTAACACAATATAATTATACTACCGGAGCTTTAGAATATGATGTAACACTTAACCCATCAATCACAGGTGTTTATGGGTTGTCATCAAAAAATAATAAACTTTATTTATTTGAATACTCAACAGGAAAAGTATACCGTCTTGACGATATTACAATACCAACATTTACATTAGTTCAAACAACGATTCCGGGTGTTGGTGCCGCATCATCAGACGTTAGTTGCGCAATCGCCGTAACACCTACACCAACACCAACTGTTACTTCAACAACTACTCAGACACCTACTCAAACATCAACATCAACACTTACACCAACACCAACATCAACCGTTGGTACTACACCTCCTGTGACACCTACTCAAACAACAACACCTACGGTAACTCCGAGTGTTACAATAACAAACACACCAACCAATACTCAAACAAAAACTCCAACAAGAACGGTAACACCTACCTTGACACCAACTAATACTCAAACAAGAACGGTAACACCAACGGTAACTCCGAGTGTTACAACAACAAATACCCCAACCAATACTCAAACAAGAACGGTAACACCAACGGTAACTCCGAGTGTAACACCAACAACTACCCCAACTAATACGCAGACAACTACCCCAACTAATACGCAGACAATAACCCCAACAAGAACGGTAACACCAACAACAACCCCAACTAATACGCAGACAATAACCCCAACAAGAACGGTAACACCAACAACAACACCTACATTAACACCAACGACAACTCCGACACCTACAGTATCACCTGTTGTGGTTTGTGAATGTTATACATTAACAAATATTAATACGGGTATGACATTTATTGATTCTACAACTTTCCAATATATTGATTGTAGTGGTGTCACTCAAAATATCGCAGCAACTTTTGGAGGTTCAGTAGATGTTTGTTCACAAAATGTCCCTGTAAGAATCTCAGGTGACACAGGAAGTGTTGGTCTGTCATCATTTAATTGTTGTGCGGTACCAATTTCATTAGGATATAGAGTGACAGATGCGACGTGTGTATCTTCTGGTTGGACCTTAGTTGACCTATGTGCAAATAATTCCACAACAAGTTTATGTGATGCAACAGTGTTATATCAATCGGATATTGATGGCAATTGTACCTTTGCCTCAGCATCTGCGGGTTATTATAAAACCACTGATAACATTAGTAGAAGATATTGGGATGGTCTAACATTCCCTGCCGCTTGTTATGGATGTGGTTGTCTTGTTGCCGATACGGTAATAACATTATCGGATGGGTCAAAAAAATTAATACAAGATATTCAAATTGACGATATACTTAAATCTCTTGATGTATCAGGAATGCCACAACCATCGGATGAATGGTATTCTTGGAGTAGTGATACGTTAAATTATGTTGAATCAACATCAACAGTAATCGGATTTATATCATTTGAATTTGACTCAGTAATTAACATCAACAATGGACAATTAATTGCCACAGATTCCCATAATCACGTTGTGAAGCAAAACGGAGTATGGTATATTAAAACAACATCAGAATTAAATGTTGGTGATATATTATTAGATATTGATAATAGTGAATTTGAAATTACTTCGTTAGTAACAATTACTGAACCAACGACTGTTTATAATATTGATGTGACTAATAGTAATTTATACTTTGCAAATAATGTGTTAACACACAATAAGTAATAACTTATTTTAGTTATTATTGTCTTTAGGTTTTTTTCCTAAGTTCTCATATATCCTTAGAAGTTTTAAGGATTCGTAGTAATTTTTTTCCAATCTATCAAGTTCCTTCTCAGGAACACCTCTGTCACACGCCAATTCATAAGCCTCTTTTGCCTCTGTAACAACATTAGATATTGTATCAATCAGTTTCATACTTATAAATATCGTCCAACTCACCATTTATTAACAACAAATGTCAATTATATTTTAATAAAATCAAACTTTAGATTATTTATAGTAAAATAAAATTCATATAATGGCACAAATATATTATTTTAATCCGTGTTGCGGAGGTTTAGAACCATTTGGGATTCCAAATAATTCAATTCCATTCACAACTTTTCCTGGTTTTATCGATACAGTAGGAACTCAGTATGGTTTAGTTATTGGTTCATATTCCGGATGTGTTACATATAGTGGTAGTTCAACAACCAATTTAGGATTTGAAATAAAAAACTACGGTTCTACTCTTCCAACATTTTCATCATATGATTGTGAGTTTTGTTTAGAATATATTTTTCCTTGTGTCGATACACCTACTGTAACAACACCCGTAATTGTTGGGTATAAAAATGAATGCGGAATAATAACTATTCTACCAATGATTGTAGAATGTGAAATATCTCAACCAACATCTTCAGATTCTTTTGATGGTGAAGTTTCAGTTTCTATAACAGGAGGTACACCTCCATATACCGTTACTTGGTTAAATAATGGTAACATATCACCAGCGTTAGGTGAAATTGGTAATGGGTCATACACCGCAACAACAGTTGATTATTGGGGTGATTTTACCGCAGTAACAGTTTGTAATCTTTTTGCCGAAAAAAATTGTTCATTTAACGCAACCATTGTGGAACAAGATATTAATGATTGTTTACCAACCGCTATGTCCGGATACACATTTGATTTAACATAAAAAATATATGCCAGCAACATTTTCAGCATCAACCTGTATATCATTAAATAACACTTCACCGGGTCCATTTAACATTTATTTGGATAGCGACTACACATCTACACCATTTTCTTCAGCAACTCTTACACAATTAACGAATTGCCCTTTTATTATTATAGTCCCAACAGGAACAACTAGTTTAGGGTTTAAAGATACCCTTTTAGATTTTTGTTTTGAAACTACAATTCAAGATAATAACATCTGTAGTAATTGTAATTTAGGATTATCTAATTATTCATCATCAACAATAACACAATTGTCTTGTGGTATTTTAACTGGTACTTGTTTAAATATTAATGATTATGTGATAAATTGGTATGGCCCAAATAATACAACAACATTATCGTTTACTTCAGGTGCCGGTAGTTTTCTAACTACGGGTATGATTCCTCATCCTTTTACAGGTATTAACTCAATACCTCAACCCGAAGGTGTTTATACTCCGGTTATTGAAAAAATAAAATTAAGTGGAATAACTTTTTCAAATACTGGTGGTACGGGTACAGTATTATTTAGTGGAAATTGTTTACCTACAACAACTATATTACCATTGTCGTGTAGTAATCAAACTAATTCTGAAACATCTTTACCATATTCGGCATATAATCATCATATTTCTTATGAATTTCTTAACGGAAACATACCAGTACCTGTTAATTTAACATATAAAGTATCCGCGTCAACTAAATTTTTTGCTTGGAAATTTAAAGGGTCACAAAATCCCGACAGAATTACAATTAAATTTAGTGGTAGTTCATATGGTACCAATATACTTGGATTAGAAGATGTTGTGGTTGGCGTTAATAATATTACAAATAATTTTAGTGTAACTACTTTTCCTAAATCAGCATCAACACCTTATTACTTTACTAAATTAACTTGTTTAACAGGTTTAACTGTGAATAATAATGACAATATTTTAATCACTATTACCCCAGCAACTAATGAAACAATATGGGAATTATTCTCAACTTGTTTAACTAATTACGATTGTACGAGTTGTTTATTTACCAATCCGTATAAAATAATCGGTTCAACAATTACAGGTATAACCGGTAGTTGTTCCTCAAGAGTTAGATTTTCAATTTCAGGATGTTCTAATTATGTGACTAGCGATTTACAAAAGTATTATGTTGAAAGTGTGGGTAGTTACTACCAATCACCTAACAATTATTTAAGCATCAATAGTATAAGTCTTAATACTCCTAATACCAACCCTGTCGATTTTATAAGTACTGATTATCTTGTAAATCAAAATAAATGCACCTATGATAACTTTGGTATAGGGGGGGTATCTGATTGCGCAATAGACACAAATAACACAAAATACGAAAAAACTTTTGTAAGTGGTGTAGGTTCTAAAGGTATTTTTAACATTACAGGTTCTTCTACAGTAATATCGACATATTATAATAGTTGGGTATTTGCAAAAACTAATTATTCAGGTAGTTCTTCAACTACTAACGCATCTTATTACAGATATTTTCAATGTAAAATCCCTTCATTTATAACATCAAATAATTGTTATGAAAATTCATCATATATCTCTTTATATATTCACCCATCCTCAACAGTATCAACTGGGTTAACAAGTAGTGGCAGTTATTATTTTAGATTAACCGCAGAAACAATATCTAATAATTTTTCAGCATTAACAACTTGTGATGTTGATTGTTCAGGTTTTTCTAATAATATAATTTACGATATTAACAATTTTTCAACGGGAAACACAACAAATCAGGGTAATTACACTAAAGAATTTATATACACAGCTAATACAAACAATTTTGGTGTATATTATACTAACCCATTTTTCTATGGTACTTCATTACAAATTAATAGAACAACTCTTTCGGCACAAACAATTGGTGGGTTATGGTATACAAACCAATGGACTACAAACACAATTCCGTATTCCGGAGTAAGTAACACATTAATACCTTCATTATCCGGTACCGTTTGTAACTATAATTTATCAGGAGTAACAAACTCATTCTCCAATAATTTTTACAACACCAAATATTTATACTACTACTATATTATAACACCAACACTTACCGATTTTGAAATATGGTCAGCACCTATTGTTGGTTATAGTGCTAACACCAACTTTAATAACGCAATTTTAGCATACAGATATTCAGGTGGAAACGTCACATATTCATCATCAACATATATAATCGGATAATTATGAATAAATATTATACAATAACACTATCAGTTGGGACAACATCTCCAGGTCCTTACACAATTTATCTTAATCAGTCGCCACCAGCAGTAATCCCACCAAGATATCCAATAGGAGGTTTGGCGGAAAATATATCATTAGATACATTACTAGCCGGAATAACAGTTGAGGTACCGGATAACACTACATCCATTATTGTTTATAACACATATTGTGGAACTTCCTTGTTTTTAATACCACCTGTGACAATAACATATTCCGATTTTTGTTTAACAATACGGCCAAATGGAAGACGTTCTTCAACAATTATACATTTCACTTATAGTAGTTTAGATTCAAATAATAAACCAATTTGGTTGGGTGATGATTCACCCCAATCATCAATTAATTGGGTAAATGGTCAATGGTTATTGTCACCGAATGTTTACGATAATATAATATTTTCAACATCTCAAATAAATACAACAACAACATACCCTACTAATTGGAATTCAGCAAATGCTAATGAAATTAACCCTATTACAATATCATCAATTGTGATAAATGAAGGTAGTTGTGTCGAAACAAAAAAAGAATTACCTCCTGTAAGTGTTACTCAACCAACTTGTTTATGTGATGGTAGTATCATTTTTAACGTTCAATTAGATAACCCCCCATTTAATTATTCTATTGATAACGGTGTGACTTATTATTCATTCCCAATTTTTACAGACCTTTGTAGTGGAATATATAATCTATCAGTTGTTGATTCATTAGGCGATACTTATTCAAGTTCAGTCACATTAGACAAACCAACACAAACAACCACATATAATTTATCACTTTTTACAACCAACACAACACCAGTTGTGAATAACATATCATTAGTTAATTCTTATGAAACAACCGTTATTATAAACCCACCATTACCTGATGGAACAACAGTAACATTTGATATTATACATAACAATAGTTTCTATTCTTCACCAAATAGTGGAACATCAATATTAACAACATCAACAGTATTATCTAAAAATAGTACTACAATATCGTTAAGTAATACATCAAATTACACTAATGAATCTGTTAACACAATAACAAATTGTCAAAAAGAATATGTTTACCAATCAAATCTTGACGAGGTTTGGAATTCATTGACAATCACAAATAGTGACACAATAACTATTAGTACAACATCAAGAGTTGATAAAACAACTTCAGGTGAATGTGTTGTTGGATATAGTATGGATAGTTACTCAATTAGTAATGCTGTTATCAGTGGATGCGATTGTTGCACAATAAAAATTAATTAATAATAAAACACAGAATATTTATAAAGTATGGCATATATAGTTAAAAATACATCAGCATTAATTAATACAAGATTAACCGACACGGCTAGACTAAAACTATCTCAAGGTAATTTTAATATTTCATATTTCCAAATAGGGGATAGCGAAATTTCATATAATACATTAACCGGAACATCTTACAATCAAGCTAGTAATAATATATTAGAACCTAACTTTAATTCTCAAAATTCTGCTCAAGGTCAAACTAATAAACAGAATGTTAAATACCCTATTTATGTTGACCAAAATAACAATAACACATACGGTATTCCATTTTCAGAACCAGCAGTTTCTCCAATATATAATAGAGCAACAATGAGAGGATTTTTTAGTGGTAATTCTTCTAATTTATCACAAACTTGGAGTGCTTATACAGACACTGATTATGTTATTAATTCTAATTATGTTGTAGATATTTCAACATTTACAGGTGGAACAAAAATTAAAATAATTTACTCAGGATGTAATATAGATATTGTTAGATTACCTGTTAAAGGAGATTTAATTACAATTTTTTATGATGGTAATACAACTTCTTGTGGTAGTGGACCAATTTCTGTAACTCCAACATCAACACCAACACCAACACCAACCCCATCATATGATGCTTGTGCATTACCACTACCAACACCAACACCATCGGCCAGTTGTTGTGTCACAACACCCACAGGATGTACACCAACACCTGTTATTAACACATTTTCAAATGTTGAAAGTTGTTACAATATTTTAACTTATAAAATTATTGATGTTTGTTTAAATGTTATAACATTAGATAGGGTAACACCTAATTATTCATATATATCGTCGGGATGTTCATATGTTAGAACATTAGTGTACCCACCAAATATGTCCGATTTATACGATAGTATATCACCAACACCTCATTGGAATCCGGATGTAATTAATTTTGAATCTATCTGTAACACAGATGAATTTGATGTTAAGGTTTGGAATATGAATATTCCTTGGACTGAAAACCCGGCAGGGTTAATTGATTCGGGAAGTAATGCTGTACAAAATTATAAATCATTTGGGTCTAAATCATATATTGGAACTAAAGAATATTTAGGTTATATGTCAAATAGTGGTCAAACATTTGTTGATTATAATGGTGACATTGAAGATTCCGTTTATTATTATGATTCGTTTAGTAATAAAATTGTTGTTACACCTAAAGAACAGAAAGCTATTGCTATTATTCACTACACAAATAATACTATTGATTTTTTCTATGGTGAAAAATTTGCACTTGAACAACCTATTGCAGGGACAAACCCAATTGATGTTACAGGAGATGCTAGAAATTTTAAATTACATTTACCTTGGCTAATGTGGCATAAAAATCCTTATTCTTGCGCTAGTTGTGTGGGTGAAACATTTTATGTTTATCCACCTGAAAATTCGCTTAAAATAGACGTTAATACTTTATTTAAACCACACTACATTAAATCTACTAAAAATAACGATATGAATATGCCAGGTATTCGTTATTATATGTTATGGGACTCAAACCCTAACGCTATTGATGGTAGACCTAATAGAGTTGGTAAAGTATTTCCGGACCAAAAAATAATTATAATTGATGATGAGGAATTAATAGCTGCATTATCTTATAAATCAAATCGTAATTGGACTTTACCTGCGGCAACCACATCATTGATTGTCCCAAATAGTTGTAATTCGGAACAATCATCACCATTAGGAGTATTAAGTGGAACTAACCAAACAATGTATGTTACTTATTTATTAAGAAACACATCATCAGGAACAACAAATTCATTACATTGTAACTACTACTCAAGTATAGTTGGTCCAAACGTAGATTGTGGAACACCGGGTTCTCAAAATGTTGCAGTTAGATTTGGTTCAGAATTTAATTGTTTAAAACAAATCACAGGTAATACACTTGCAAATGGATTTGTTGCAAATAGATTTCAAATAATTTGTCAACTAGTTGAGGATGGTGGAAGACCTGAATCAGATAATTGGAAAATAATTAACTTCACTAATCAATTAAGTGCAACAACTATTAACGGATATATTACTCAAAGTGGTTTAACTTCAAATACCTTTGTAATCACAGATAATTTATATAGTAGTGCACCCCCTTATATTTTAAGTAGTTTTATTTCACTACCAACTGTAGGTCAAACAGGACAAACACTTAATTTTGGTGACGAATATTACTTCTATGGGTCACTAGAAACTGATATTCAAGCAACAATTTATGAAATGAGATACAAAATAAATCTTGGTCAAGCAGAATTCCAAAATTCATCAAATCCAAGTTGGTCTCAAGGTATCTTACCATATATTTCAGAAATTGGTCTTTACGACAATGAATTTAATCTTATGATTGTATCAAAGCTACAATCACCTGTACAAAGACAGGGACTTCAACAGTTTTTAGTAAAATTTGATTTTTAACCTATGAAAAAAACATTAAAGGAAAGCCCTAAAGTTTTAGGGCTTGATGTTTCCACCAAAACTATTGGTTGGGCATTATTTGACATACAAAGTAGAGAATTATTAGAATTAACTCACGTATCTCCAACTCCAAAACCAAAGGAAGAGAATAAAATAAAAGAATTACTTCTTAAAGGTGAAATTTTTAGAACTAAACTTTTAGAATATAAAGATATGGGAATTACTAAAGTAATTATTGAGGAACCTTTATTAAACTCAAATAACGTCTATACAGTACAAACTCTATTAAGGTTTAATACTTTGGTCACAAAAGAAATTTACGACGTTTTAGGGATAGTTCCTGACTTCATATCAACATACAACTCACGTAAGTTCGCCTTCCCCGAATTAGTTAAAGAAAATGACAAAGGTAAATTTGTATTATTCGGTGGTCTTCCCAAAGACATAGATAAGAAACTAATTATTTGGGATTTAATAGCCAAGAAAGAACCACAAATAACTTGGCAATACACAAGAAACAATACCCTCAAAAAAGAAAACTTTGACCAAACAGACGCTTATTGTTGTGTCTTAGGTCATATGAGACAAGAACAAATTTGGTAAAAAAAAATAACCCCTCTTAACGGAGGGGTTATTTATTTAATTATTAAATACAAATAGATATTGACCCTACAATGTAACCATTAATATCTACTGTCGCACTAACACCATTATTCGGGTCTGTTTGGGTTTTTAATTTCCAATAATTGCCATCACCTATAAATGGGTTACTACCCGAAGGGTCAAAAAATATTCTATCACCTACAGTTATAAGTCCTGTTGATGCTGTTTGAATGTATACAAACTCTGTTAACAATAAAGGACAGGCATCAACAGGGTCAGAAGTCAAAGACATTAACGAAAGTTCTAAGTTAGGTTGTGTTGATTTACAAGTTGAGAAAATATCAATATTACATCCATTAGGATAGTCTTTATTACATTCAGTTTTAAACGTATACACAATATTACCACTACTTGTTTCTGAATATGTTACATATCCTGAAACATTTAACGTAACTGTTGTTTCACCATTAGTTGGTGGTATTAAAATTATTTTAATAACATCTCCACTATTTGTTGGTAAAGTACCAAGATATATGTTAACATCAAAATTAGGACCAAATGAATAAACTAAAGTACTAACCCCATTTGGTGTTGTTATATATATCTCACCAGTAACATCAGCCGCTTTACAATTGCTCCAATTTCTTAAATTTGTTGGACAAGCACCCTCAAGAGGTAGAATATCAAGAGCTTTTTTACAATCTTCACAAGGTGTTCTATTTGGGATATTAGGGAATAATGTCACACCACCCGTAAAGTAATTATTAGGATATGTCGCACCAAACCATTGATTTTGTAATTGTTGTAAATTACTACTAATAGCCATTAATTGCCAACAAACTCTACTAGGTACGTGTAATACAACATCATTAATTAAATTACCAAGAATTGCCGGAACCGGTTGAATAACTACCGTTGTTTCAGACGGACGGCGAGTTCCACAAATCATATACACGTAATACATAGTTTTTGATGTTGTAGATGGAGTCATTGTTGGTGTATGAGTCGGTGTTACCGTTGGTGTTGTTGTCATTGTTGGTGTTTTTGTTACTGTTTGTGTTGGTGTTTTTGTTACTGTCGGTGTCGGTGTTTTTGTTACTGTCGGTGTTCGAGTTTGAGTAGGTGTTACAGGAGGTGTCGTACCAACAGTTGCTGTTGGACTTGGCGTAAGTGTCGGTGTCGCAGTTCTTGTTGGTGTTAGAGTCGGAGTTTTAGTCATTGTAACAGTAGGTGTTGGTGTATATGTAGGTGTCGGTGTTGGAGTTGGTTTAGGACAAACACAATTAATACCATAATCTATATACATTTCTACTAAAACATCTGAATTCTGTAACGATGTTGGGTCGCAATTTGTTGTAACAGTTATACTATTATTAAAAGCGTCAATAGTTACATTACCAGGTCCAATTTGAGGACACGATTCTATCAATGAAATAACCGTTGAAAACCATAATCCGTCTGTAGGATAATCAGTTAATGATGTACTATTATAAAATATTGTAGAGTTAACACAAGCCCCAACTGTTACTTGTGCAGTAAATGTCGCAGCAGTTAATTCACAATTATAATAACCTGAGGTTATTAACGCTTGAGAAATTAATTCGTTATATCCTTCGTAAAAATATTGTTTTGGATTAGATTCTATAATAATACTATCACTTAATCTTCCATCACAAACATTATAATAACCAGTAGAACTAAATTCAGTATAACCTCTAATAGGTCTTAATTTTGTTTTAGAACAATTAGCACTATCAACAATTCTAACTGAATAATCACCTGCAGGTAAATTAGGTATTGTCATAACTGATGTCCCAACTGTATCCCCATTAAAATATAATGTAAATGGCGGAGTTCCATTTGTAATATAAGCAGTAATTAAACCGTCATTATTATATGAATCATCCCCTAATAAATTAAAATCAATTGTATTTGATTGGTCAATTGTAAATGGTTGTGTTTGTTTACAAAATAATGAATCAGTAACAATTGCAAGATAATTTCCGCTAACTAAATTATTAAACGTATACGAAGTTAATGATACGTTATAAATAGATTGTCCATCAATCTGATATATATACGGTGGAGTACCTCCACTAGTTATAAATAAATTAACTGAACCATTATCACCATTACAAGTTGTTCCGGTGGTTGAAGTTCCCAAATCAAACGTATTAACGTTATTAATTGTGTACGCACTTGTAAATGAACAAGCCCCATTATCTGTAATATCTAAAGTATAATTTCCCGAAGAAAGATTATTAAATATCCAACTTGATTCATAAACAGTATTTGAATTTTGATTACCTAATGAGTCAGTTAAAGTAAATGTATACGGAGAAACACCCCCAAAAACAACAATAGGACCTATTACTCCCGATAAATCATTACAAGTTGAATTTGTGATATCTACAGAAATTATTGACATCCCTCTTGGTGTTAATAAACTTGTACTTGTTGTAAAAGTACATAAACCAGCATCCACAACTTGAATTGTGAAACCTCCCGGTCCTAATCCTGTAAAAACAACTGTTCTATCAAACGTAATGTCCGTAACACCATTTGAACCTAAATAATAAAATGGTGCAGTACCTCCAGTTATAATAATTTCAATTTCACCATCTGAAGTAAAACAAGTTGGTTGTGTTAAATAAATAGCACCTAACCCCACAGGTGGTATAGAAAAGATAACTGTAGTATTTGATATTGAACAATAATTACTATCAGTTACGGTAACTGTATAAGTTCCTTCTGTTAATCCTGTAATACTATCATTTGTACTTCCGTTAGACCATAAATAAGTGTAAGGTGAGGTACCTGTCAATCCTGTTATAAATATTTTTCCTGAATTAACCCCACACCCAGCATTATCAACAGTATACAAACCAAAACTTAAGTTTGAAGAACTTTTAACTATTACACTCTCAGATTTTCCCTTACATCCACCACCATCATTAGCAATAACATAATAAGTTCCAACTGATAGGTTATCAAAAACATACGAATTATTTGCAGGATAAAATGTTGATATTAAACCCGTAATTTCACTATATAACGAAAACACCGCACTTCCATAAAAATTAGTAGTTGATGCCGTTAAAGAACCATTATTGGAATCACAAATAGTATTATTAACATCTAATATTGAAACACAGGTTCCACTAGATATATAAATGTTTACAGGTAGAACAGTATTACCTGAAATACAACTATCAATAATGTTAAATGAATAGGTATTCGCAGATAAATTTGTTCTAGTGTATGCACTAACGCCAGCACCTAAGGCTGTTGTTCCTGTGATTGGGGATAACCATTGGATGGTATAATCAGGAGCTTCACCAAAAATATTAATGGTAAATGAACCTAAGTTAAGATTAGTACAATCCCCTGTTATACTAGCGTTATATGATAAAAGACAAGACATTTATTTTATCTAAATTATTGTATAGTTTATTTTTATTAAAATCTTTGACAAGTAATACTAAATTGTACCCCAACATTTATTGTTATAGTTGTCCTTATTTGTGTTGATGAACAGTTAGTATCCCATATTCTAACCATAACCGCATTACTATCCTCATATCCAAGAATATTCCCTGACATATCTTCATAACGATAATCATACCCTAATGAAATCATTTGTTGTAATGTTTGGTCTAATGAGTAATTCCAATCATTTAAACAAGGATAACTATCAGTCACATTATGTGATACACAATTAGGTGTGTTATAAAGACCAGCACCATAAAAGAATGGTGATTGAGGAATGTTAACACCATTTATACGTATGTCAACAAACCATTGACTACTAATCGAATTAAAATCACAATTAAAAAGAACCGGTGTAGGCCCAAAAGGAGGGTTAAGAGAATTATTAACAACATCAGACAATACCAAATCAAATCCTTTATCAGGGTATCTATCACACAATGTTGACCAAACAGTACAATTGTTTAAATAAATACTACCTGTAAATTTACAAGGTTTACAAAGAATTGGTACTAAATCACAACCTCTTTGTCTTCTCCAAACAAACTTTTGTCTATGAAAAATTGAATTTTCTAATTTAACACCTGTATTCCAAATAGTACTTGCCGGTATCATTTGTTCAACCAAACGAATCCAATAATCTCCCATACCACTAACATAATCAATCATAGTACTGTAGGTGAAATTATCATTTTGGACCCCCGCTAAAGATTCTGACTGTAAATAATTCCAATATATCGATGATAGTGTTGGGTATCCACTTGTTCCTCCATCAGTCGCGTATTGTCTATTTCTAACATTAATTGTATTTCTCCAAAATGTTTGAGCAAATTCAAAAAATGTTTGTTTTAATGGTTGAGGATTAATAACTGTTGAATCAACACCACCTCTATGTGGATATGCAGAAATAGGGTCAGGATTACATCTTGTTGGAGCAACATAACCTAAACCTTCATTTGCGATAGGATAGTTAGATTGTCTAGACATATACCAAACATCATATACTAATCCTTGAGCAGGATTTAAGTATAAATCAACGTTTTTAACATTAATAACTAAATTTTCATTATCAGCGTTATATAATGCGTCATACCCTCCGTCTAAATTACTTCTTGTACCAATTTCAGTATCAATCCAACTTTTATTATTATCGACAACCGATGTTAAATTATAACCTAAATCAGTAAATGGAAATTTTCTATAAACATCCAAATATTCCTGACCATAGGTGAATGGTGCTAATTTTGTTTGATAATTTGGGTTTGACCCGGTAAACACACTATTTGTTAAATCAGGTTGTTCTGGTGACCTATGTTTTGGTGTTGACTCAAACCATCCACTACCCATTTGATAATAATAAGTTTCAGAATTAACCGGTGACTGAGGATAACCATTATTACTAATTGGGAAATCACTTTTAGTCACATTAGCCTCTTGAAGTACGGTTGCAGTGGTAAATCCTGTATATCCACTTCCTTGAATAGTAAATGTATATCCACCGTCTAACGTAGGTAATGTTTTACTATAGGTTCCTCCTGATATGTTGGCATATTGTGAGTCAAAATCTGACATATTTATTTTTTGGTCCGCTAAATAAACATATTCATTAAACTCAACTAAAGCGTCCGGAGCACCAATCAATCTCATTAAAGTTTCGATTGACTTTCGAGTCCCTTTAGATTTAAACAAATAAGCAGAATTAAGAACTAAATTTTTATAATATTGATAATTTAATTCATCAGGTGTTTGAGATTGACCAACACCACTAAAAGCAGATTTATCTACATTTTTTTGACCAAAAACTGAAGATAAAAAATCATCATTAGTTATTGGTGACATATTTGTTGACCAACCTAATGTTTGAGATAAATTTTTTAATAACTGTGATGGCATATCATTACCTGTATTATAATTTACAGAATTCATATAAGCCAAACCATTTATAAATTTCTTAGTTTCATCAAAACTTCTACCATAAATTTGTAATATTTTTTCAATTTTTTGGTCAGAAGTGTCAAATTCTTTAAGTGAATCAGTTGTTAAAAATCTAGAAACAAGATTTGTTTGATAACCATCAAAAGACAAACTGATTTCATTTAACGTTGTTAAATAAGTCGTAAACGAATTTGTTAAAATATCTAAATTCCAATTACCATATAATGGCCAAGTAACTAATTTATTTTGTATATAATAAGTTCCATCATCATTTTCATTAGGAACTTTAAAAGTTGCCGTATAAATAGGAACTATATTTCTGTTTAATAAAAATCTTTGAACCTCATCTAAATCTTCATTAAAAACTCTATTAACTTGATAGTCGTTTGGTCTAATAATTAAATCTTCATATGTTTTAGTTTGACTTGGAAACACATTACCTTTAAGATATATTTTAAGAACCCCTGTTGTCAAAGACGTTGTTGGGTCAATATGCGTAACATCATAACCACTACCACTATAATATAATGAATATTTGGTAAATTGAGTTGTCATATTTCTTAAAGGAGAAACTTGAATTTCTCTTAATTCTAAGTTTCTAGTGGAGTTAACTGTAAAATCGACATCAAATGGATTTCTAATTTTTGGAACACTAATTTCAATACTAGTTTCATCAGTGATTGGATTATAAGAAATATTTGTTGCCGTCGTACCGGTTATATAATTCTCATCCATAAAAGTAACTTCTAACGCCGCAGGGAATTTACTAATAATAGTTTCAACTGATGTTGAAATTCTTTTAACCATTGACCCATATGAAGTAAAATTAGTTACCTGAGTTAAATCAAAATTTGGATATACTTTAAAGTTATTTTCAAAAATAGCTTTTGATTGTGCAATACTATTAACACCTAACCCCTCTAAATTTATTGGGTTTGAAAATGTTCCTGTTGTAAAAGTCCTATTTGATTTTTCAGTAATACCTGTTGTAAACTCAAAATTACCTTGCGTCAAACCTCCCCCCGCAACAAGTTGGAATCCAACTAAATTATCGGAAAAAGTACCAGCGCCGGAGGCTGTCTGTGGTGGACACGTAAATTTTTCTATTGCCATTATTGAGTTATATTTGTAAAGTTTTTACTAAAATCTATATTATTTCCTCTATCTTGTCTAACCTCATATAATAACTCATTAAATTGGTCTCTAATTTCATATAAGTTGTATTGTTTGTATATATTGTTAGCATTATCATATAATGTGTAGATACCGTCATCAATAGATTTAGTTTGATTACCATATAGAGCAATTGCCAATGTTGAGAAATCGTGTTCACCAATTTCAATATCCAATGTTATTGGATTAAAGAAAGTATTTGTAATAATTACACCTTGATTTGGTTGACCAATATATGGCGTAGCATTTGGTTTATTTGTTGGTGCCGAAGATGGTGTTAACGTACAGAATAGTAAATTAGTATTATTGTCAGTATATTTATATCTAATCGCTTTTTGTGATGAGTTTGTTAAGTTTTGAACAACAGGTTCACAAAAAAATGATGAAGTAATAATTCTAAAAAAATTAGGTATTTTTGTCCCGTCCGAATTTAAATATTCAATTCTAAATCCAACCAACCCTTGATTGACAAATTTGTTACGATAAGTAGATGGGACTTGATTTAAATCAAAAATTAACCCTTTAACATTAGGAAGAGCAGATAAAACACCACAATCTAATATAGTCGTTCTTATTTGTGCAGGTCTAATAAATACGGTATATATACCTATTTGGTTAAATTGTTCTGCAGGTAATTTTAAATTATATAACCCCCCTAATATCTCAATACCATTATTAACACCTGTAGTGTCATTATTATAGTAAGGTCTTAAAATAGACAATGCGTCCAATTTTGTTAAAACAAAATTATCCGTCTCATCTCTTGATGGTGTATAATTTAAAATTATCTCAACATCTTCCGGACTTACATCAGCCGGTCTTATTGTTCCATATGTTCCTGTAGCCATATTATATTTTAGTATTTACATTAAAAAATTTATACCCGTATTTGACTAAATCACCTACGTTGTCAACCTCACCCAATCTCTCAACTCTTTCAAGTGCTGAGTTCTTCCCTCGTTCTATAAATATGTTGGATTGCACTTCTGCCTCGTCAATTATGTTCATTAATAAATCATTTTTAACTATTGGTTCACAAACTACCATATTAGAGGTTAAACCTGAAGATTTTG
>Ga0181358_1000354_pt1 | contig 20540 bp, 35 predicted proteins | sample Fa13VDMM110SD_FD_130096 | JGI IMG/M metagenome (GOLD analysis project Ga0181358, IMG submission 130096) | Freshwater viral communities from Lake Michigan, USA - Fa13.VD.MM110.S.D | ecosystem: Environmental > Aquatic > Freshwater > Lake | place: USA: Michigan | collected 2013-09-24 | reverse complement strand
CATGGTGAAGGGTATGGAGATTTTAGAACCTTTCAAGAAATGTTTTTAGATTATTTTCCAAGATGGAAAGAACTATCTAATGAAAATAAAAATAAAGTTATTAAAAGATTATATAAGTTTTTTAACAAATTAAAACATTAGAGGTATATTCTACCTAAATATTAATTAGAAGGATGAACGGAACACTTACACATAACGGTCACAAATATAAAACGTTTTAACACAGAATTTAAATAGAATGAATAACTGTCATATGACAGAAGGAAAGAAAGACCTATGGGAAATCAAAGATGAAACCCTTATATGCTACGGGGATAAGAAATCTAAATCCCTAGATATTTTAGAAAATATCTAGGGATTTTTTGTGATATATAAGTGAATGACAAAAGAAGAGTTTATACAGATATTAGACAAGAAAGGTTACTCCTACGAGATAGAAGGGGATAAGATAATAGTTACCGAAAATGATTCGGTCGAGTTGTTTTTCCTAACGAGTATCCCTCCTGGAGTAGAGTTCAGAAATGAAAGAGGAGTCCATTTAGATGACCTAACAACTCTTCCTCCGGGGACGGTGTTCAGAAATAAAGTTCATGTCATTTTGGGATCCCTAACAAATCTTCCCTCGGGGGTAGTGTTCAGAAACGGAGGGAATGTCTTTCTGAATTCCCTAACGAGCCTTCCTCCTGGTTTCAGTTTCGAGAATGGGGGACAGGTCACTTTGCCTTCCCTAAGGAATCTTCCTCCTGGGGTATTCAATAATGGATGTGCCATCGGTTTTGAATTACTAACGAGTATTCCCAGGGGTGTGGAGTTTAGAAATGAAATTCAGATCGAGTTAGAATCCCTAATTGGAGGATACTTTCATGATTGGCCTGGAAATATAGAAGGTATAGCCCCTAATGGTCTATTTAATAAGATGATTTCATTAGGGTTATTTGACAAAGGAAGATGAGAACATTCAGAGCAGGTAATCTAGAAGTGGCAAGAGAAGAAATCGAATACCCAGATTTCCCATTAATTATGGGGGATTCTGAGATCGAATCTTTAGATCTGGGGAATTATGGAGAAGAAGGATGGAGAATACCAGCATTAGAAGAAATTAAATACCTATACGATTTGGCTAACTGTGCATCATATGATAGGCTAGAATGGAATAGCCAAAAATGGTCAATAGGTAATTTTGGAGATAATACATATTGGGCAGTAAGGTCTAATGGGGATTTTATTATGTGGGATTTTATATCCGGATCAATTGATTACGGAGCAAAGGCAAGATTAAGATTGGTAAGAAATATATAGAATAATGGAAGGACTAGAATCTTTATATCCCCCTATAAAATTAGGAGCAATAGAAATATCTTCCAATGATTGGGAGGAAATGTTAAATTGGGAGGACACAAATGAATTGATATCCGAAATCGGAGATGGATGGAGGCTCCCTACCCCAGAAGAAGCTTTATATTTTATAGATCTTTCTAGCAATCTGGAAGTAGGAAAATTCGATAGATACGGTAATAATGATAGAAGAGGGTATTGGACCCAATCCGAAGATTTTCAGGGTACTACGCAATTAAGAACCGGGGTTTATATAGATCATAAATACCTCTATGGGTATAATACAGCTAACCCTTGTTTGGTAAGATTAGTTAGAGATATATGAAAAAATTAATCGAAGCAGGGAAAATAAAGGTAATGTTAGATTTTTCTAATAAGCATACTTGGTGGGGTATTCATGATTATCTAAACCTGCATCACAAGAATCTAAAAGAAGAAGGATGGAGGCTACCGTCCATAAATGAATCCTATTATCTTAATACACTTTACAATTTAGATATAATAGATGTCCCTCCTATGAAAAGAGAATTTTGGACTTCCGAGGTGTATAACGAAGATTCAAATGGGGATCCCACGGTTTGTATTACCTATGTTTTAGTGAGCTCCCGTTGGATAGATCGAGAAAAACCTTCAATAAATGCTTCTGGTACAATGGCTAATAAATTTCCTCTTGTTCTAGTAAAAGACCTCAGATAATATGGTTTATCTTACGTCTGCTGAACTTTATATATAAATCAATAGATAACCTAAGAAAAAATAAAAATGAGTGTAGATCCAAATTACATGAAAATGATAGCAGACCGTTTAGATAAGATGAATGGTGGTTCCCCTAGCAAAAACGGAGAAATCCAAGGAGAATATAAACTTCCTGATATGATGGATCAAATGGGACAAACTGCAATGGCTTACCTTAATAGGAAAAAGGAAGAAGAGGCTAGAAATCTAAATAGCAGACTGGATAGTTAAGTCCAAATCCAGGGTATATTTTTCCCTTATATTTATTTTCTAAGAATCTAATATCAGGACAAAGATCCCTTAGGTATAATAGAAGTTGATCTTCTCCATTGTAGATTAGAACCCCGTCAACCCCTTCGGTGTTATATAAAGTCCTTACCCTTTCTACTATCTCTTCGTCTTTCGATGAATCTTTAACTAATACCCAAAGACTCTGACATTTGTTTTTACATTCTATAAAAACCTCTTCTTTTGTGATTTCAAATTCTCCACATATAACACCAATCCCATATTTTTTAAAATCGGGAATAAAAAATTGATTTATGGAATTAAATAGATCCTTCATTCCCAATCTCTATCACAATTGGCTTATTCCAAGGTTTATAACTAAGAGTACACGTAGAAGCATTAATGAAAATGGGACCAGTTTTATCTAATTTTTTTGTACCATATTCTTCATGGATATGGCCAAATGCATGAGCTTTTAGGTCTTTTAATTTCATTACTTCTTCCATTAGGGAAGGACAGCCTACATTTACCTGGTCGTAAGTTACTAAATCTAGAATTCCTTTTGGGGGACCGTGGGTTATAAGAACATTGGTATCCCTTGGAATTATTTCCCATTTTTCTTTTATCTCATCCTCATTAAGCATAAAAGCCCAATTATAGAAAGGAGGAGTCCAAGGGCTTCCCCAGAATTTAACCCTATCGATCTCAATTCCAGAATCTTCTAGATAATAAATATTCTGTTCTTTTAGAGATTCTAAAGTTTTCTGTAATACATGATCCCTATATTGAAATCCAAAGTCGTGATTCCCTGCAATAAAAATTTTATGCTTATGCGGAAGAGAGGAAAACCAGAAAAAAAAATTATCTATTTCACTTCCTACCCCTCTCGACGAGACATCGCCGCAATGAACTAGAACATCTCCTTCCGGAATTTCTTCTAGCATTTGGCCATGTAAGGTATGAGTATCTGATATAAAAACTATTTTCATATATTACTATTTCTGTATATTAATCCCACCACTGTCCCATTCTTTCTTTTAGTATTTTATGTAAAAGATCGTGAGCCTTTTCACCGTTGTGTTTTGCAACCCAAAAACATAAATCTTTTTTATCAAGATCATTTTTTTCCTTCAGAACTTTACGAACACTTGATGGATATTTTTTTAAATAATTATCGTAATCTTCTGAAATAATATCTTGCTCCAATGAGTAATGTTTATTATCCCCCTCAATTGGATTAAATCTAAATTTTATATCAGAATAATCAAAATATTCAATTCCATAATAATCCTCTTTAACCCTCTCAATTAAATTAAGAGCAATTGTCATATCCCGATTATCAAGATCAACCATAGTATGTCTATTAGCGTAGATTATTTCTTTTCTTTGAAATTCAATTTTCTTTTGTAAGATATTATAGATATGCCAATCGTCAAAATCTCTATCTTTAAAAATTGTTGGTGACCATCTAATAACATTTTTGCACCCAGTTAAGAATGATCTGATTCTCCAATGTAAAAATCCCCATGCTCTAGCAGATAATGTTTTTCTATCCCATGCAGAATCTTTAGGAATTATTAATTTCTCGTAATTTTTCATTAGTTTTTATTTTCTCCTGAGACATTATCGTTAAACATGTATTTAGATCTGTAATATTGCTGGGCATCTTCTCTATCCCCTGAATTTACTTTAGATTTAATACCTAGACATTCTTCCATAATGGTTATCATTTCTAGTTGTGCCTGCTGAAAAGAATCCTCTATCTGGGATCTTTCTAATTCTATCATGGATAATACTTTTTCTATCGAATCTAAATTTTTTTCAGGGTTTAACCTTAGCCAATCTAAAAAATTCTGGAGAACAGTTTTTTTATCTGACATATTAATCCAAATAAATTCCTTTTTGTGTAGAATAGAAATCCAAATAGATTCCTATTTGCATAAGGGATTCAAATGCCCTTTCATTTTTTTCGTGTTCTAGTGATTTAATTATTAAATCCGCTAAAAACTGTAATACTTTCCTTTTCATTTTCTATCGGTTTTAACTTCAATTGTATTAACCATAATATACTTTTCTGGGGAAGCCCAAGAAGATACTTCTTCTAGATGTATTTGTTCTTCTATATAAAGTTGATCTGTTGTTATGTAATCGAAATCTAAATTCCCATAAGCATCGCAATTTGCATTTTTCTTGGATTTGCAGGATCCTAAGGCTATCAATAAACCAAATAAAATTATTAATCTCATATTACCATTTTTTTACATTAGTTAAATCCAATTCAGTGTTAGCAAGTTTGCTCCAAACCTTTTTAATTGTTCCTATTCCGTCTCCGCTTTCGAATGTATATATATAATCACCATACACTCCATATATAGCTTTTATATGTTTTTGCCATTCTTTTAGAGCCCTAGTTTCCTCTGGATCCAATTTATAGGTGATAGTATTTCTTTCCCCCTCTATTTCTTTCTTTCTCTCTATCCCTTTATCCGAATTTTTCTCCCAGGTTTCAAACATTTTTGAAATCCATTCAGGTCCGGATTCATAAGACAAACCATCTATTTCTGTATGGGTATTTAGTAAAACAAACCCTGTCCAATTTAATAACCAGCCTTCCATATTTTATTTATTTAATTTTTCTTCTGCGTGGGATTCACATAAAGTAACTATCCAGCCACCGCTAATAGATTTACCAGGTTCTCCGCATTTTTCACAGATCCCATTGGATTTTATTTCAGCTTCAAAAATCTTTTTATAAATCTCATCACTTCCTGAATTTATATAAAATCTTAATCCCCCGAATTTTTCCTTCACCTGACAAATCTGTTTATCCCATCCTAACTCAATTAGATCTTCTATTAAGGATTTAACCACCCCTAGCCATCCATTTCCAATGCAGAAAAAACCTGCATCTTTTATTGGTTCCCTATCCGTATAGAATCCATTTTCTAATCCTCCGATAGATTCTAGAAAATTATCGAATTCTCCGTCTTCGAGATGATTATGATTTTTAATTTTCACTTATTATCTCATTATAATCTTCAATCGAAATAGAAAATCTAAGACCGAAAGAGGTAAGGAAAACCCTATCCCCCTCTATAATTGGATCTTCTATATTTTTTGATTCTATTAAAGCATTATCTACTCTGTCTCCATTTAATAATTGGATTGTAAAAGTTTTTTCCATAATTAATTAATTTTAGTTACCAAATCCCATTTTTCCACTCCCTTTAATGGTAGGAGTTTTCTTAAGACCTTCCAAATTATCAATAGTTTCATTAAAATCCTTTTCCATAATAATTACAGAAATGACGACTTCTTTTAAATGCGAAAGAGACATTCCGTCTGTTCTCTTCACCCATTCCTCTATATCTATTTTTTCAAGATCCTCTTTACTTAGCTTATTTTCTATAAAGCATCTTCTAATATATTTATTAGGAAGTTCTACTTTATACCTTCTATCGAATCGGGAAGGTCTATTTGTTATTCTCTCCTGCAATTTTTCAGGATAATTTGTAGTTGCAATATAAACAACATTTTCTATTTGTTTTACCCCATCTAGTATATTTAATAATCTGCTTATTGAATAACTATGTTCTCCTGCTATAGAATCAATATCCTCTAGTATAACAATTAAAGGTCTATTTGGTTCTATCTCTCTAAAAGAAGGGATAAAAGAAGAAAATCTCTCAACATCATCTTCGTCTTTGATATTAATTACTATCCCTCCTTTCTCTATAATATTCTTAGATACCATTTGGATAATTCCGGATTTACCACATCCTGGTTCACCTAACATTAAAATACCTCTTTTATGTATAAATTTATATTTTTCATATTGTTCTCTCATATTCCAAAAATTATCAATATCTTTAAGTATATCGATAATCTCATCTGAAGGAAGAGAATAAAGCTCGTCAGTTTTAAATGGCTGTTTTTTTAAAGTCTCTGTGGATAATTTAGGATTATATGATATTTCATAAACCCCAGAAGGAACACCTTCTATTGTATGATATGAAGGAACGTATTCGTCATTTTCCAAAACCGCCCAACAAGAGAATTTTTTCCCACTTTTTTCTTTTTTATCCCCTGACTCTTCTCTTAGCATAGATTCTACTCTTTCTGAATAGCTATTAATTAAAGATTCAACCTCTTTAATCCCATAATCTTTTTTCTTTGCCATCTTATTTTATTGTTGTAGTTTTCAATTTTTATTAAGTTCCTCCTAATCCGTTAGATTATCTTTATCTTTCGCGCATCCTTCTATTATTTGTAATACGCCCATGAATATAATAAAAAGAATAATTAAAACCATGATGACAAAAGAAACGATAGGTAATGTCTCGGCAAATATGAAAACAAGACTAATAACCGCCAATGATATTACGGTTATTATCGATTTTATTAAAAGATCTTTCATTTTAATTTTTTTAGTGTTTAAAAGTGTTAATGTTCTTCCTGCATTACTAGCTGCAGAATTATTGTAAAGTGGGTTGAATCTTATAGATGATCTATATATAGAATTGAAATAGTCATTTTTAATTATTTAAAATAAATATATGAATTTTATCGTAGGGAAAAAATAGATTTTTTAATTTTGGATATATAAATTAAAATAATATAATGCGAATAAAAAATTTTTCTAATTTCGTTAACTATTCATCAAAGACCAACGAGAACGATACGAGAAATATTCACACGTATCTTCTCCCGGAAAAAGTTAAAAAAAGGCTAACCGAAGACGGAAAAGGAAATTATGTATTTCACCATTATTCTCATAATAGAAGGAATGTTTTAAAACCGACTGACGGAACAGGAAACCTGATAGTTTCTAGAGATGAATCACAGGCATTAAGCAGTGTGGGAGGGGTTTCGATGTACTATACAATGTCAGGCCAACTTGAATCTGGAATAGGGACAATACTACATACAGTATTAATCCCAAAGAATGAAGTTTACTATCTCCAAACAGATGCTTTAGATTTATATGACGAAGCTAAGGAGAGATTTAGGAAAGTTAGACCTAGCCAAGCTTTTAACCCAAATTATCAAGCTGCTTGGATATCAAAACTAGCTAACGAGAATGGATTTAAAATGTTAGTAAGTGAATGGAGAGACGGAGAACTCAGAGCCCAAACGTGTTTACCCCTAATTCCTGAAAATGAAAATATAGAAATGAAACCTAGGGAAAAGGAAACATTTAAAGTAGGGGATAGGGTAAATATTTACGGTAGGGATGCGATAATAACAGAAATAAAGGGAGATATTGCCTATTACAAAGGGGAAACATCATCAGGACAAATTAATTTTGAGAGAGAAAATAAATTAATTAAAAAAATTTAAAACCCCTATACAAGTCTAATGTATTTCTTTTGGCTTTTACCTGTAATGGATTCGGTATAAGATTCATTAAAAGATTTCGGGTTTACCTCCAGCAAATAAGATTCTTTTAGATTAAAAAGAAATTTTCTATCTTTATGACTTCCCTTAATCAGCTTGGAAAATAATTCTTTGGTTAATTCAGAATTTATCTGCATATTTTTATTCCACCCTTTTTTTATGAAATCTGATAGAATTTGTCCTTTAACCGAAAAATCATTAGTACCTATTTCTACAAATTCATTCTTATCTTTATAGATAACAGAATATTGATCAAATTTTTCTCCAAGTTCTAATAAATCTTCTTTTTTAATATTAGGTATAAATAGACTTTTTTCATTAACCCATTCTCCCTCCTCTTTAAATCCCCCATCTAATTCAATATACCCCAATCTTAATTTATCCCTTATTATTTTTTTCAACTCATTGTACCTTTCCAGATTTTCTTTTTCCGAATAATATTTTCTAAAGGGGGAAATTACCCCAAAAGATCTATCCTCCTCTATGTGTTGCCATATTCGGGATAAAGAGCTTTCATATACCATAGAATCCTTATCCAAGAATTCTGGTAAAACCCCATCTTTTCCAAAAGATTCGAATAAAGTGATATATTTCATGGATTTAAAGATTTATATTTATTTATGTATATATATTTTCAGGGTCAAATAATTTGGCCCTGAAGAGAAAGTTCAGATCTTAAAATTTCAACTTTATCCAATTTTTCCCAAGGCATAATATCATTACCGAAATGGGATTTAGCAGACATTTTATAGATAGGGGTTCTAAGATTAAAATGGTTTATTATTTCCGAAGGAGTAGTTGGAAAATTCTTCATTACGATTTCTACTAAAAATTCATCATCAAATTTTCCATAAGTGTTAATATTCAAAGAAGAAGGTTTATCTACCCCAATCATATAGGCTATTTCTACACTGCATTTATTAGAAATCCCAGAAGCAACTATATTTTTTGCGATGTATCTCGCTAAATATGCACCACTTCTATCGACTTTGCTAGGATCCTTTCCACTAAATGCTCCTCCACCTACTGCGCAATATGGTCCATATTGATCTACTACTATTTTTCTTCCTGTTAGCCCGCAATCAGAAACTGGTCCTCCAACGTTCCAAGACCCTGCTGGATTTACTACAATTTTAGTATTTTCGTCTATTAACCCAAATACTTCTTTTGATAGGTCTATACGATTTTCTCTTATGGCTAAAGTTATGTGGTTTCTAACTTCATCTAAAGTAACATTTTTCTTGTGCATAGTCGACACCAATAGGGTATGTATTCTATTAGAATTTTCTCCATATTCTAATGTTGTCTGTGTTTTGATATCCGGACCAAAAGAATAATTTTGAGAGTAAACATAATCAACAAGCTTTTTAGAAACATACATCCCTATAGGCATATAATTATCGGTTTCGTTAGTCGCGTATCCAGTCATGAACCCTTGATCCCCTGCTCCAAGATACTCTTCGCTATTCTTTAATACCGCTGAATTTATTTCAGGGCTCTGGAGTCCTATAAGATTAATAATGGTTACGTTTTTGTAATAGAATCCATGATCGGGATCAATATATCCAATCTCTTTTATGGTATCTTTAACTATTTTTTCGTAATCCGCTCTGAAAGTACTCGATATTTCTCCCCCTAAAACTACGCAGTTATCTTTTACCATTGTTTCCACTGCAACTTTTGCATTAGGATCATTAGCTAAATAAGAATCCAGGATAGCATCAGATATTTGATCTGCAACTTTATCGGGATGCCCGATCGAAACACTTTCTGTTGTTATTAATCTTTTCATATTTTTGTTTTTTATTTTATTCGATAATCATTGAATTGTTCCTTTAATACTTTAAATATATGAATTTTATTGTAGGAAAAAAATCTAAAGAACTTTTATTATGTAGCTAGGATATCTTTTATCTACGATTTCTCCCCCTTCATATTTAGCTCTGGGGAACACTATTCCCCTATCAGATTTAACCTTATACATTCCTTCCTCGGTAAGCTCTATTATAGTCCCTTTTTCAGGCTGCCCTAAAAATGTTACAATAACTTTAGCCCCTAATTTTAATTTATGTTTTTTATTTACCCGGGGATCATTTTTATGAACTTTGGGATTTCTTTTGGGTTCTTTTATATAAGCCGGTTTTTTTTCTATAACCTCGGTTTCCTCCTCTGGCTCTTCTATTTTGATCTCTTTAACTTTTGGTATAGTAATTTTTTTAACCGGGGGTTTTTGGGGTTTAGCTAAAACTTTTTTATCCTCTTTTATTATAGGTTTATTTGTTGTTGCCACCTTTTTGACCGGGGATTTAGCCACCGAGGGTTTAGGCCCTATTTCTTTTTTATCAATTTTAGGCTTTACTATCGCAACTTCTTTTTTAGCGATTGGTTTCTTAGCTACAGTAGGAGTTTTTACCGGCTCTACAAATAGAGGTTTAATTTTTTTATTTGTCATTTAATCTTTTAAATACATTTAATAATTTAAGATCAGTTGTGATCTTAATCTTTTAGCAACTTCTTTTAAACTTTTTTTCCAAGGAATCCATTTCATCGACTAGAGCATTTAATGCTTCCTGGAATTTGTTATCAGCTTCCTCGTTCGGAATGAATCTGAAATTGTAATCCGAATTGGGATTGACCATGTACTTAACCGGTTTGCCCATTTCATTGATACATTCAACTTCTAGGAAGTATCCATCAACAACTTGTTTAACTCGACCAAAAAGGATCTTATCGCCTTTAAAGAAGTTGTTAATAACCGGGTTGTCATCGAAACCTGGACGGAATACTAATGGGTTGGTGAATTTTACTTTCATAACTCTCTCAATTTATAAAATGGTTTCGGGAATATCCCCGATTTCTTATAATAATCTATCTATACCTAATTCGTCCAATGTCTTTGGAGTGTAATCAACTTGCTCACAGGACACACATCGGTATCGGTCATCTACTTCTTCCCGTCCATCAACCATTTTCATTACTACTTTTTCATGAATGTGGCCATGTATGTTTTTATTGAAGCTATACTCAAGTTCCATTGGGTGAATTGGGCAATGTGTCAACATAACACCTTTATATTTCATCATGCCTGCAACTGAATCAACATATTCGAGTAATTTTCGGGTATGAACCAGTTTATCGTGATTTCCTAGAACCACATATTTTACACCATTAAGCCGATTTAAAATGACATACTCTGCCTTTTGCATAGTTATATCACCTAAAATATAAGTAATGTCTCTTTTACGAACAGTATTATTCCATTTAGAAATTATGTGTTCATCATGTTCCTCTATCGTAGCAAATCCACGTTTAACTGACATGCTAACATGACCAAAATGTAAATCCGCTATGAATCTTACTGTACACATTATGAAAAATCTGTTGAATTCGAAACTCTTAATCCGTCAATAATTAGGTCATAGTACTTTGGACCCCAAATATGACCACCCGTTTTACTTTGCTCATTTTCATAGTTTTCATCATGAACCCAACCATCTGGCTGTCCCCATTCGAGAGCCATTTCGATAAATTCCTCTACCTCTTGTTCTTCCCCATATTCATTAACTACTCTTCCTCTTCTTATGAATTCTAAAAGCTCTTCTTTATTAGAATAAAATTTATTATTGTGAAAATTCCAGCAAAATTTCCATCCCGCCGATCTCTTGCCTAGGTGAATAGATGTTTCCTGAGTAAAATCATCCCAGGGGGAAAAATGATCCCAGGTATCATCTTGAGGAACCCTAAACCCTCTTTCTATAGAACCAGGACTTAAATCTATTTTTCTGATATCCGAAAGAAGTTTATTTTTTCTATTCTCAACTTCTTTGGCTGTTGGTATTCTGTGGTAATTAGTTCCCATTTTATTTTATTATTTATATTATTTTTATTACTTTCCTCCTTTGTCATTTCTTGAAAAAATTGGGTAAACTGATTACTACCCACGATTTAATTATTAATAGGTTTATACCTATCAAATAACTATTTATGAAAAATCCATTTTTAGATTTCTCTCTTTTAGGAAATTTACTAAAGACCATTCCTAGATGAAATTTGTTAAATTCGGTAGACCAAGGTCTTTCACTCATTTCTTCTTTGTCCCAATAATGCCTGAGTATAAAAACATAAATATAACCTCTAAAAAAAAATATTTTTTTAATCATTTTCCAAAAATTTCATCGTTACCACCATTTGGGTTGGCATTTGAAAAGTTTGTCCTACTGCAGTGTTATATTTAATTGGCCCCCCTTCTTCTGCTTCGGTAACCTCAAATGTACTTAAATCCCTATTAAAATGAATTAATCTAGCTCTTAGAGTAGGTGATATATTAGTGGAAACAATTTTTCCTATACATTCTTTCAAATCGTCTACTATTTGAATTCTTGGTGTTACTAGTCTCATTTTAATTTATTATGTTTTTCTAAATATTCCCATGTCGATTTTATAGAATAAAAGATAGGATTACCATCTTCATCTTGAGCCCCATGGATATCTTCTTTCCCTCCATTTATGGATTTAAAAATATCCTCAGGTTTTTTATTTATTGTTTTGTATTTGGACCAATCTTTTTCTCCAAAATCATTTTCAAAAATAAACCAATTAACCCAATCTACCCCCTGCTCATTATAATGAGATTCCATTAAGCAATCAAATTGAGAATTAAAAATTTCAGAAATTTTATATTTTCCTTCCATAAAATCAAACCCTATAGAATAAAGATCTGAGACCATATCAAGGCCTTTACGGTATTCTGTAATAGCTTTTAGAAAAGTTTCGTATTTCATTTTAAGTATTTTAATATTTTTCTTTAATCCCGGATTGTTTAATCCCTTCGAAACTTTTTGGGATCAAGACAAAGTTATAAGATTTAGTATTTCCATAAATATAAGTTTTTTTCCGTATAAAAAAATTAGTTGATGTTAGGGGAAAGACATTTTTTACCTTCTTCTAATGTAATATTTTTCCGGTTTGAATAATCTATAACCTGATCTTCTAATATTTTACCAAGACCAAAATATTTAGAATCTGGGTGTCCAAAATACCATCCACTAACGGAAGATGCTGGAAACATTGCTAGGTTTTCTGTTAGGGAAATCCCTATCAATTCATTAACTTTAAGCAAATTAAAAAGATCTATTTTTTCTAGATGGCTTGGACATGCAGGATATCCTGGAGCAGGTCGAATCCCCCTGTATTTTTCTTTAATCAAATCTTCATTAGAAAGAATTTCATATTCCGAATATCCCCAATGCTTAGACCTTACCTCTCTATGCAAGTATTCAGCAAGAGCTTCCGCAAGTCTATCTGCTATAGCTTTAAGCATTATAGAATTATAATCGTCCTGATCATCTTCAAACTCTTTTATTTTTTCTTCGATATTAAATCCAGAAGATACTGCAAAAGCACCAATATAATCAAGTACACCCGATTCTTTAGGGGATATAAAATCAGAAAGAGATACATTAGGTTGTCCTTCTACCTTTTTAGTTTGTTGCCTTAGACAATGCTGGATTCCGATAATCTTATTAAAATCTTTTGGATCATAAATTTCAATATCTTCCCCTACCGAATTGCAAGGAAATAACCCAAATATAGCTCTAGCTTCTATCCATTTCTCTTCTATTATTAGGGATAACATTTTTTGGGCATCTTCAAATAATCTTTCAGCCGCTTCTCCTACTATCTCATCTGAGAGAATCCTTGGGTATTTGCCATGAAGATCCCAGGTTTGAAAGAATGGTGTCCAATCAATAAATTTGCTAATTTCTCTTATATCTAGATCTTTCATAACTTTTACCCCTAGAAACTGGGGACAAGATATAGATTTTTGATCGAAATCTAATTTTAATTTATTTTTTTTAGCATCTTCTATAGACAATAATTCTTTATTTGCTCTGTGTTTTTTATGATGCGTTCTAATTCTTTCGTACTCTAATTTTATTTCTTTTATGAAATTATCTTTCTTCTTTCCTAATAAACTCTCAACAACAGTTACCGATCTAGAAGCATCCAATACATGAACTACTTGACCCCTGGTATAGATTTCCTCCATCTTTACCGCAGTGTGGACCTTAGAGGTTGTTGCTCCGCCTATTAGCAAAGGAATATCAAGACCTCTTCTTTCCATTTCTTTAGCTATATAGACCATTTCGTCTAGAGAAGGGGTTATCAATCCGCTGAGACCTATAGCATCCACATTTTCTTTAATTGCAGCTTCTATGATTTTTTCGGCAGGAACCATTACCCCTAGATCTATTATCTCATAGTTATTACACCCAAGAACAACACCAACAATATTTTTTCCAATATCATGAACATCACCTTTTACAGTAGCCATTAAGATTTTTCCAGAATAAGAAGATATACCTCCTTTTTCCTCTTCTATAAAAGGAAGAAGATACCCGACTGCTTTTTTCATAACCCGTGCAGATTTTACTACCTGGGGTAAAAACATCTTTCCGCTTCCGAATAAATCACCAACTACATTCATACCGTCCATCAAAGGTCCTTCTATTACCTGTATTGGTCTATCATATAGCTTTCTACATTCTTCTACATCTTCTTCGATATAATCAACTATTCCTTTAACTAACGAATGGGAAAGCCTGTTTTGGACCGTGTTATTTCTCCATGATAAATCTAATTCTTTTCTGTGAACCCCTCCTTTAACGGTTTCGGAAAGAATCAATAGCCTTTCTGTTGCATCTTCTCTTCTATTGAAAAGTACATCCTCTACGTGGTTTAATAATATAGGATCAATTTCTGAATATACCCCTAGCATGCTGGGATTAACTATTCCCATATCCATACCATTTTGGATAGCATGGTAAAGAAAAGCTGAATGCATAGCTTCCCTAACTTTATCATTTCCCCTAAAAGAAAAAGAAACATTAGAAACACCTCCGCTAACATGTGCACCCGGAAGATTATCTTTGATCCATTTAGTTGCTCTAAAGAAATCTATTGCATTATTATTATGCTCTTCCATCCCCGTTGCGACAGGAAAGATATTAGGATCAAAAATAATATCCTCTTTAGGGAAATTAACTTTTTTCGTTAATGTATCGTAAGATCTTTTGCATATTTCAATCCTTCTTTCGTAAGAATCTGCTTGTCCATCCTCATCAAAAGCCATTACTATGACAGCAGCACCAAATCTTTTAATCGTTTTTGCCTGTCTTATAAAATTTTCTTCTCCCTCTTTAAGAGAGATTGAATTGACTACCCCTTTCCCCTGTATACATTTTAGACCTGCTTCTATAATTTCCCATTTTGAGCTATCAATCATAATAGGAACTCTAGAAATATCAGGTTCTGATGCTATTAGATTTAGAAATTTAATCATGGATTCTTTACCATCAATCATTCCTTCGTCCATATTAATGTCAATAATCTGAGCTCCCCCCTCTACCTGTTCTTTTGCAACAGATAATGCAGCTTCAAAATCCCCTTCTTTTATAAGACGTAGGAAAGCTTTAGATCCCGTAACATTGGTTCTTTCCCCTATGTTTATAAAATTAGATTCTTTTGTGACGACAAGAGGTTCTAAACCTGATAGTTTTAAAGTTTCTTCCATTTTCTAGGAGAATATTTTTTTGTTAAGTTTGATATTTCTCTGATGTGATCTGGGGTTGTTCCGCAACACCCTCCAATTATATTAATTAACCCCTCTTTTAAAAATTCTTCAATTTGAGAAGCCATCATTTCTGGAGTTTCGTCGTATTTCCCAAATTCGTTTGGTAATCCTGCATTAGGATGTGCACTTACACCAAATTTAGCTTTTTGACTAAGTATTTGAAGGTAAGGACGCATTAAATTTGCTCCAAGAGCACAATTTAAACCAATGCTCATTATTGGAATATGTGATAATGATATTAGAAATGCTTCTGTTGTCTGCCCAGTTAATGTTCTTCCACTCTGATCCGTAATTGTTCCAGAAATCATAATAGGTAGATGTATATTTTTTTCTTCTAATACTTCATCAATTGCATATAAAGCAGCTTTTGCATTCAATGTATCAAATATTGTTTCCACCAAAAGAATATCAACCCCTCCTTCTATAAGAGCCGTAATTTGTTCTCTATAAGATTCAACTAATTGGTCAAAGGATATCGATCTGAATCCAGGATCGTTTACGCCCGGTGAGATGGAAGTAGTTCTATTAGTAGGTCCAATTGATCCTGCTACAAATCTAGGTTTATCCGGGGTTTTCTTTGTAAATTCCTCCGCTGCTTCTTTAGCAATTATTGCAGATCTATAATTCAAATCATATACAATTTCTTCTAGACCATAATCTGATTGGGATATGGATGTGCTAGAAAAAGTATTGGTTTCTATTATATCTGCACCAGCTTCTAAATACTTACAATGTATTTCTTTTATTATATCAGGACGGGTTAGAGATAATATGTCATTATTACCTTTTAGCGAACTTTCGTGAGATTCGAATCTTCCTTTTCTAAAATCTTCTTCTGTTAGATCATGTCTTTGGATCATTGTTCCCATAGCTCCATCCAGTACAAGGATCCTTTCTTCGAGTATTTTTTCTATTAGAGATATCAATGATTAAAAAATTTGGGATTTTATTTACTTTCTACTTTATAATAAAAATAATCTCTATTAGGTTCATCATCAGAACCCCTAAGAAGTTCACATATTAATTTTGAATATGATTCGGATAGGCTAAAAGCCATTATCGTTTCTCTCTTTTCCCCTGTATCAGGATCTGTGTGTCTAGAAACTATATTCCAGTGTGTATTTATTTTCATATTTAAAACCATCCCCTATAAGAATTTGACATTGCTTTTATTTTCTCTTCTTGGATAAAATTCAAAAATGAAAATAAAGATTTTATTTTGTTCATCTTAATTTATTTAGGATATCCCTTAGCATAAAAAATCTCCATTTGTGCAGTATTTTTCTTATCATATTCCTATTTAATGAAAAGTAATTTTTTCCAGAAAGGTCTTTTTGAATCGCTAACCCTTATGACATCAAATGAATTTTCAGCTCCTTCTGTACTAATAATACATTGACGATAGGTAAGCGTTATTTTTTTATCCCCTGATGTATCTGTAAATTCTTCAGTAGATTTATCCCCTTGTATAAAATAAACACCAGATTTCTGATCCTTAGTTGTTTTACCTATAATAATTCTATCCTCTGTGTATTGACTATTTCTATCTACAAATACCTGTATTCTATCACCTAAAGTTCCTATGAAATCAATATGACCTGGCTCGGAAACTTCTTTCGTTTGTTTGTAAACGAAAGAATCAGATTCCATAATATATGTTGAATATTTAGGGGGACAAACTATAAAATTTCCATCCCCGTTCCTTGTTTTGCGATCTATATAATTGGATTTTAATAGTATTTTCTTGATAATTTCATTACAATATTCAAAATGGAAAGAAAAATAAGATTCCGGAATAAATCGAAGTAGAAATCTATTCCATATAGATTTTCTCAATTCGTTATCCCTAGTAATATCAGAAAGAAAATAGTATTTAGAAAGAAGAAGCCTTTGATTTTCTAATTTAACCTCATTTTCTAAAGTAGATACCATCATTTCATTCATATCTATTCCGTGTAGAAAATTTAAATCCGAAGATATTTCTCGGTGTAAATTAGAAGAAACCCTATAGCTTTCTAATTCATAATTTTTTTGTTTGGTTTCCAATTCAAATGTTCCGAATCCATATTTATTTGTTCTCATTTTTACATAAAGGTAAAATAAAGATCCTGTAGAATTTGAATTACTTATTTTAAAAGCGGTATTTGAAAAATTCATTATTTATATTTATGTTTTATATTATTAAAATTTGCTTTAGTTTCTGGTTTCAAGAAGATTTACTTTTAAAAGATTGGAAGTATTTTCCATTTAATTTAATTGTTTCAACTCAAATTTATCATTATCATAGATTATGTAGCTATTATTTTCAATCCAGTCCCCGCAATTTAGATAATGTATATCTTTTATGATCTTATCTGCTGGGGTATGTATATGTCCAGCGATTACACCTTTACATCCTCTTTCTTTAGCTTGGTAAACTAATTGGTTTTCAAAATCAGTAATAAATTTAATTGCATTTTTAACTTTATTTTTTAAGTATTTACTTAAAGATTTCTTGTGCCCTAGTTTCTTTAGGAAATGATCTATACCTATAGCCATTTCATATCCTATTGACCCTAAAACCCCTAGCCATTTCATAGATACTATCCCGTCATATAAATCACCATGTGTTATGTAATATCCCTTCCACACATAATCATTTACTATCTTTATTCTTGTACCCAAAGCAATAGGTGAATAATGCCTTAAAAAATCATCATGATTCCCAGTAATATAAATTACCTGTGTTCCTTTTTTAGAATAAGAAAATATTTTACGAATTAAATTTGTAAAATCCTGGGTCCAATAGTGTCTTTTTTTCAATAACCACCCATCAATAAAATCCCCTACTATAAAAAGATATTCTGGTTCATATTGTTTTAGCATTTCTAATAATGCTGAAGCTTTGCTTCCTTTGCTTCCTAAATGTACATCTGAGATGAACAATGCTTTTACTTTCATTTTTTGGTAATTTTATTTATATAATTAAAGAAATATAATTTGCTAATTTATACCCAGTAAACGCACCCATAGCAGCAGAGCCCGGTAAAATAATAAATCTGCCTAGCCTTGTTGTGTATTTATCACGATTTACAATATATGATATTAATAAATAATACGATACGAAATTTAAAAATACCATAACATCAATTTGGTTTGTCATAAAAACAACTATTGAATTACCCATAAGCCCCCACATAAAGTTTATTATTGTTTCCCTTATTAATTCTAAAGGTGTAGTAATTGCTCCATACACATCAATTTGTTTTTTTAGCGGATTTTGTTTCCTCCTTTTTATTTTCATTTCCAATAATTTTTATCTTCAGTAAACCATGCTTTATTCCTGTGATTGAAAAAAGATCCAATCATTAATTTTAACATATAGGTTACCCCTTTATTTTCAAATCTGCGGGGAGGAGTAAACACAACATTATTAATTCTACCGAATTTATTCGGACTAATTCTTTTAGATAGCTGATAATCCTCTGCAATTTTAATTTCTTCATCAAAACCACCTAGAGATCTAAATGTATCACTCTTGATTAACATGTATCCGCCTAGACAGAATGGGGTTGACCATTTTGATAGAAGTTGTATGATATCAAAAGATTTATATACGTAATTATATTTTCCATTATCACTCCTAAATTTAACCGTAGTCAAATCTAGATCTTTTTTTACAGCTAATAATAAGGATCTTTTAATTGTTTTTGGGTCTAATAAAAATACATCGGCATCCATAAATAAAACATAAGGGGTTTTCACAATTTTAAATCCATTGTTTCTTGCTATCGCAGGTAGTCCTCCTTCCATTAAATGTAAATCAAATAAATCTGAATTACGTTCTATCCTTTCGAGTAAATCTGGTTTTGTTATACCATCATTTGATGCATCGCACATAATTACTTTTACCCGATGTATATCAGCCTGATAATTTAAAAGATCAAGTGTTTTTAATATAACATTTTTTTCGTTTTTGCAGGGGATTACAATCGTTACTAGATTTTTCATATTTAGCTTAATAAAATTGTTTTTACGATTACGCTATAATGTCTTTACTAACCCATGTATCGGTGCCACTAAAGTTAAATAAGGATCCACTAAATCCTAGATCTTCTAGATTATAAGTTCTCATATTATTATTTTAACTCATCTATTGCATCTTGAGTATACTTGTCTTGTTGATCCTGTAGATACTTAATACGGTCTTGCATGGTTTCCCTATCTTCTTTGGTTAGTTGCTGGATATACAGTTCTTTTTTATCATGTTCCTGCATCCAAAAAGCTACCCGCTCTTCCATCAGTCTATGCTGATAGTATATTACGCCTAACATAAGCATAATAACAAATGATTGCTCTTTGAGTTTGGATAAGAATATATCAGTAAATCCTGATGCTGGTTTCGTTTTTTCTATCATAATTTTTAATAAATTTTAATTGTTAGGTGTTCTGTAATTTTAATATATTTTTAAATGCTTAATAATATTTATAAAAATTAATTAGAAAGCGGAATCTTTATAGGAGGATGGGATTGGTAATTTTCAATAACAAAATCAGATGGCTTCGCGATATTCAGATATTCAAAAAAATCATATATCCCTATTGTGGATTGCATATTCAATTTAGGTAATTCAAACGGTTCTCTACCAATTTGTTCTTTAACCCCATCTATTTGGTTAAGATAGATGTGACAATCCCCCAAGTTGCCAATCAGATCATCAGGAACCATATTAACCTCTTTAGCAATAATTTCTAATAACAATCCATAAGACGCTATGTTGAATGGAAGCCCTAATGGAACATCGCTACTTCTGATATTAAACATCAAAGAGATTGCTCTAGTTGGTATGTTTTTATCATCTAAATAATCTAATGTATTAACTTTACCCAATGCATTACCGTCATATGGTTTATCACTAAATAAATCCCAACGTTCATCAAACAATAATTCACGGGTATAAACTTGAAATCCATAATGACAAGGTGGAAGTACCATTTGGTCTAATTCACCAACATTCCAGCTTGAAACCATTAATCGTCTTGAGTCTGGATTTGTTTTGAGTCTGTATATTAGGTTTGCAATTTGGTCGGTATTAGAATTCAATCCTTCCCAACTTCTCCATTGTTTTCCATACACGGGCCCGAGGTCGCCCCACTTCTTAGCAAACTCATCATCTGTTTTTATTAACTCAATAAATCTTTCCATTGAAGTTTCCTCGTCAGTATAATAAGT
>Ga0181358_1000350_pt1 | contig 20661 bp, 25 predicted proteins | sample Fa13VDMM110SD_FD_130096 | JGI IMG/M metagenome (GOLD analysis project Ga0181358, IMG submission 130096) | Freshwater viral communities from Lake Michigan, USA - Fa13.VD.MM110.S.D | ecosystem: Environmental > Aquatic > Freshwater > Lake | place: USA: Michigan | collected 2013-09-24 | reverse complement strand
TATGTTCTCCAATATTTTTGAATCTCATATCTCTATGCTTCAATTCAAAATACTCAAAATGACCTAATGTATCAATTCTATCAGCATCGATAAATTTTTCAATATGGACTTGTATTGGTTTATTGGCATTTTCATAGACAATCTTAACCCAACTTTGAGTTAACTTATCCCATTTTTTAATATACTCTTCATTATAAAGGTTATCAATACCTTGACCTATAAAATCATCGGCAAATGTATTAAAGGAAGCTGACTTTGAAGTAGACAATCCTTTATTAACAAATACGCTGAATTGTCCACCAGAGTTCATTTCAATAACTAAATCTTCAGCGTGTTCTTTATCTTTATTAGGACCAATCCAATAGATTTTTTTAATTAGATCTTCTGTCAATTTCTCATCAACTAGAATTTTATCCATTATATTTCTAGCGGTTATTCTAGCATCACCTAACTTATTCCAATCTTTTTCTATATCAAAATTGACTTCATCAAAATATCCGTTAATTTTAGAGAGTTCTGTATCTTCAACACAAGTATCTCCTTCAAATTTACCTAATTGCAATCTGTTTTTGGCCATTAATAAATTCTTCAAATCATTTAAAAATACCTCAGAATTTTCAGTATATCTACCTTTTAAACCTCTGTCCAATAAGTTATCTAAGAACTCATTATTTAATAAAATCATAGCCACACAGATTTCTGTTATAAGATTTGTAGGCTTATAAATAGTTTTTTCCAAATCATTCTGGGCTTGAACTTTAAATTGGCTCTGTGCTTCTAGAAATCTTTCATACCCTCTTAACCACTTCATTATAGTTATTATAGAATTTTTATATATATATTAAAATAAATCAATCATTTTATAAATGAAGTTCCTTAAAAATTTCAAGAAGTATCAAGAATCTATAAAAATAGAATTTGGAATCATTAATATAGATATTAATGAATCACTTGGTTTGTTATATGATAACATTCTAAGATCTATTGGGGCTGAAGAAAGTGATATTTTTGATACTTTTCATTTACCAAAAGATGATTTTGCTGATAAGATGAATTTAGATTTATTGACAACCAATACTGAATTCATAAATTCTTTATCTAGTATAGGATTGAAAAAATCAAATATAACAAATAGTGAAGATTTTGAAACATTTTTTAAGAAACCCTGTAGATTTATGATGATTTATAGGGTCGAGGCTAATGAGTTAGAAAATCCAAATTATATAATGTTTCAACCTTGGAGTGAAACTTTAGATAAGTGGGAAGATTGTAAGTTATATAAAGTAAACGGTGATATTAAAAACTTCTATGATAAGTTATCTTCAAAGGTAATTGAAGTTCAAGATGGTGATGAGAATTATATTTACCAGACTTCAAATGGAAATGAGTGGACTTTACAAAATGTTGATAAGGCTAATGATATTTTCAAAAAGTACTTTAGGAGAGACGAATTTGAAAGTGTTTTGAGGGATAGAAAAGCTAAAATAAATATTATCTAAAACATTTGTGCTTTTATAAAGTTAAGAACTATTTGGTTTTTCTCTTCAATATGCGGTTTAACATGCCATTGCCAAGTATAAGTTGATTCCAAGAAATTTGTTCTTTTCTTTATTGATTCAATTTGTTCTTTTATAAATTTAAACTCACCCTCATCTACTTCATAAGGAATTTTTAGTTTATCACAAATAGAAATTATTGGTAAAAGATTATTATTTTCATAAGCTTTAGTAGCTTCTAAATATAATTCTTTTAGATTATCATCATTTACTTTATCAGGATGTGTTGTTTTAGCAATAACTCGATATAATGTTTTTACTTTTGGATTTTTTTCTATTGTTTCAACTTCACCATCTAGTGTAGTCATATTCTGATAATGTTCATTTATAACTTTAGTCTTTTCCCTATCAAAGTCATCTACACTTTTAGTGAATACATCTTTTAGTTCAGAATTTAAATTTAGTACATTCTCTACTTCCTTTTTAAATTCATAGTCAATTTCTTTAATCATTTCTGATTTATAATTGAATTCAGACTCAACAAAATCTAACTCTCTAATGAGTTTTACTACTTCCAACTTCTTCAAAGTTTCCACTGAATTATATATCATGGTAGTTTCTTTTTGATTATTAAAATTTAATATATAATTCATGTTTTTCAAAAATTTATCTATTTTAGAGTTATTTGAATTAAGAAGTAAAATGCTTCTTGAGGGTAAAGACACATCTAAGATCTCAGATCTTATCTTAGAAAAAGAAATCCAATATCTAAATTATATCAACGAAGATACTGCGACTGGTGGTCCATCTGGAGCTGCTGGTGCTGCTACTGTTGGTTATGGTGGTAATGGTGTTGGTTATTCTAATGCTACAACTGCTGGTATGGGTTCTGTTGTATCACCACAACCTTCTATGTTTGCTGGTGTTACTACTGAGCCTGGTTATTCATCTGGTGGTGGTAGTGTTGGTTCTGGTGATATTAGTGTACCATATAATCCGGGTGGTAGGAAAAAAATGTTTCAGAAAATTCCTGTGGACAATAGAAAAGGTACTAATAAAAGGAGAAAAAATAAAATGATTCAAGGTTTAAAAAACATTTTTTCTCAAAAACAAGACTACACAGCTGGTCAAGGTAAGTCAAAACCTGGGAAAATAATGAACTTTGATTCTTTTTCCAAGGATGATTTGAATAAAGTAACTAGGGTTAAACAATAAACTTTTATTTTTTTTCTTTTATAATTTTTTGATATGTCAAATAATAAAAATGAAAAAATGATTATACTAGGCCAATCTGGATCTGGTAAAGATTACTTGAGACGTGAATTAATAAAACTAGGTTTAAAATATTCTCCTAAATTTACAACAAGACCAAAAAGGGAACTTGAGGTACAGGGTGAGGATTATGATTTTATTGATTATAATTTATATGTTGATTTACACAACCAAAAGAAGATAAAAACCACCCAATCATTTGTAATAAATGATGTCAATTGGTATTATGGGATTTCCAAAGAAAATTGGGAAAATAATCAACTTTTCATAATGACCCCATATGAATTGAATCAAATTTCTGACGAAGAATTAAAAGGTTGTTTTGTTGTTTATCTTAATATAGACATCGAAACTAGAAGGGGTAGAATAATGGAAAGAAATGACCAGAACGATTCTATAGAAAGGAGATTACTAGCTGATATTAAAGATTTCAAAGATTATAACTATTATGATCTATCAATAACTGATCCCGATTTTGAAGCTGAGTGGATTTATGATTTAATGAATTAATCCTTACCCTCTTCTTCACCATCCATGGAAAGCCCTTTTAATTGACCATTTATAGAATTACAGATATTGGCTGATGAGCTAATAGTATTTTCTAATACAGATAGTAATATATTCAATATAGAGTAAACTTTTAAAAGATTCCTATCAGATGCGTAAAATTGGCTAGTACAAACACCTTCCAATAAATCTATAGTTAAAGAGATAGTATCATTATTTCTAACTTTCATTTTCTCAATGATTATTTTAGGAATTCCTACTGATTCCATTTCCCTCTCATAATCATATATAATTTTGTTTATAAGGGATAGTAACCCAGTCCATAGTTGAGAATCATCCATTTTATCAAATTCTTTATCATTTACCCATTTATGTAGGTTTGATTTGTGCTTTTGTAGGAAAATTATTAAATACTTTCTAAAAACAACAGTTCTATATCCAGTGGAAAATTGAATTGTTGGAACTTGTGAATACATCCAAAAATCAATATAGTTAAATATATCATGATTTAAAATATCAGTTTCTTTGATAGTATTTATTTCCTCTAACTTTGGAATTTTATTTTTTATTGTACTATCCACAATCCTGTAGAATAGTTTACTTACCACATTTGGTATGCCAATAGTTTTTTCTAAAACCCAAAAAATAAAAGTTAAGATAGAAATAATTAAACTTCCTATCCCAACATCTTTAAAGTTATCTAAAATCTCATTAAATTCCATGATCGATAATATTTTATATAATGTATATATTAACTACTAATACTATTTTTTATTTAAGAGATCTGTTTTTTTAATATATAATTACAATAAAATAATTTTATTATTAATGAATTTAACCGAAATATCATTTGGAAAAGTAAAGGGGGAGATTGAGTCATATTTGAGGACTGAATATTCAAAATCCGGTGTGGTTTATTCAAATGCTAGTCCATTTGGTCAAGTTCTATCAGTGGTTGAAAACTTATATCAACTATCAATTCTTTTTCTGAAGAATTCGATAAAACAATTTGATATGTTAGATCCACTAGCTGTTAATTCTAGAGCTATTAGAAATGCTGCTATTTACGCTGGTCACATTCCAGCAAGAGCGGTGAGTGCTACTGGTACATTAAAGTTTACAGTTAAAACTTCTATTGATATTCCAAAAGAAATACCAGGAAGTAAATTGACTATTATTAATAGGAGTAGTATTAAAAATAAAACAAATGGTTTAGAATATGCTGTTAATATTGGTACTGATCAAATAACATATCAAGTTAGTACAACAACACAATTTTTCATTTCAATTATACAGGGTAAATGGGAAACAAAAAACTTTACCTCATCTGGTGAACAAAATCAAACTTTCCAAGTTAAGATAAGAGGTAGAAAAGAAGTAGAAAACTTTAATTATGAAGTTTTGGTTAACGGTGAATATTGGACAGTAAAAAAACATTTATATGATTTACTACCAGATGAAAATGCTTGTGTTATAAGGACTGGATTCGAGGGTGGTATAGATGTTATTTTTGGTAACTCTGGCTTTGGTGCCATACCACAAATAGGTTCTTTGATTGAGATTAAATATTTAGTATCTGATGGATCAAATGGTTCTATATTTAGAAGAACTTTAAACGATTGGACTTTCTTAGATCAACCTTTGGATGGAAATGGTGGATCTTTAGATTTATCGAATTTATTTGATATAGCTATTTATAATGATATAAACTTTGGTGCTGATACTGAAACTCTACAATTTACAAAAAATATTTTACCCATAGTAAGTAATAACTTTGTACTTGGATTGCCTCAACAATATGCTTATCAATTAAAAAAATTAGGAGTTTTTTCTCATGTTAATGCTTATGAAAGGTTTGGAACAATATTTATTGTTGCTACACCAAATATAAAGTTATTTAAAAGTCAAAACTCAACATATTTTGACATAAACATCTCAGCTTTTGATTTGGATGATTATGAAAAATCAAAGATTGATAGATATTTGAGAACTGGTGGTAATATTCAACTCACTAGAAGGTATAAAATAACTTCTCCAACACTTTCTTATTATGTGATGAATGTATTCATAATGACTTATTCGGATGCAAAAGATGATAGTGTTGATTCGCAAATTTATGAAAAAATATCTGAGTATTTTCTTAACTTAAATAGAATTGATAGAATTCCAAAGAGTGATCTTATTCAAACTTTATCTTCTATTGGTGATATACATTCAGTCGATGTTACTTTTCTTAGTAGAAAAAATGAAGAATATCATAAACAAGCTTTGTTAGACGATTTGAATAGAAGGAATAGTTTTGCGGCTAAAGATTCTGCTCAAATTTCTAGACCATTACCAAATTATAATCCAAATACAAGTTTAGGATTAGATAATATACTAGGTGATGTTGTTTTTGAACCAAGTGAGATTCCAATTATTAGAGGTGGTTGGTACGATAGGAGTAACTTCTTTTATTCGGATGATCTAAAAGAAGGTGGATTAAAATCTGTAAATATAATAAGGAAGGGAACTGTTGATTCCTCAAAAAGACAAAAAGTTTAAAGATGTATTTCGAAGAACAAGATATACCAGAATTATTTTTTCTAAAACATAGACATGATTCTGAAGAAGATTTTGTTGACTATGAAAAAGAAATTTTAAATAAAAGTTTAACACCTTTTTTGTTCAATAATGATAGGATGAATTATTTTTTAACTAGTCTACAAAGACCAGTTAGTATATTATTTGATAATTTTAATATAATAAAAAACTTCAGAAATTTTATGGTTGATAAATATTACTATAAACACAAAAGTTAAAAAACCAATATAGGCAAATAATATATAAAGTAATAAAGTTAATTTTCTATTATGATACAAAAAAGTGATGAGTTCGGGAAAGAAGAAAAAAAGGTTGTTTCTTTTAAAAAATTCTCAGATTTGAGCAAAAAGAAACCTTCTGAAGAAGAGGAAACTGAAGCTTCGATGCCAGCTCGCCCATTTATGGATACTGATATGCCACAAGGTCCAAACGTCCATAAAGAAAAAGGTAAGAGGGAAAAGTTCATGGACACAAGTCACATGAAACCAAAAGTTAATAAGCCGTCTTCTGATGAAGAATCACAATTGGAATCAAAAGATGTTACTTTTTTTGGAAAGGTTGCAAAATTACCAAAGGGAGTAAAAGCATCAAAAGGATATAACTTTCTTGAAAATATAAAAGTTTCAAAATCTTCGATCTGGTATTTACTAATTGAAAAGCAAGATAATGAACTCCAAATGGTTAAGTATAACCACAAAAAAGGTGTTGATTTATCTAAGTTTGTTAATGAATTAAAATCTTACTACATAACTAAAAATAATTCTAATCAAAAGATTTGTAAAATGATAGAGGCTATTGATATTGATGGTAATGATAAATATTCTTGGATTAAAAATATCCCATTAATTGAAGTTGATGGTAAGAAAATGGTTACTAAGATAACAGAAGACCTTATAAAATTATTAAGTAAGTAATGATAAATTTAAGAATTTTTGGAAATCCAATACACGATACAGCTTTAGTATTTATAGTTACCTCAACTCTATTATCATTATTCTTTAATTATATTAGTGAATTAGGTAGGTTTGAGGCAAATATAATAGTATTATCTGGGACTATAGTTGCTTTTCTATATTGGTATACCCAATATAAAGTTAAGAAGTAATCATCTTCAAAATATAATCAGTTCTTTTCTTCAAGTCGATATTAGATAAATCTACATGGTTTAGGTTTTCTAATTCTATATAAGATTTAATCCACCTATCTATCTTTTTAATCTGATCTACATTTTGATATCTTATACCATCATCGACATTATCAAGAATGGGTGGTACATAGAAAACATGATCCCACTGGTTTAATGTTTTAAGTATTTCCTTTTGCATGTGATTTATAACAGCAATATCTTTATTGCTTAGTTTATTATTAAACAAGTTTCTAAAGTAGAAATAATTAAGTATACCAGAGGAATCACAGACAATATATTCTTTTGATCCAATATACATCCTTTCTTTATTTAACTGTTTATGGAATATAACAAGTTGATCGACTGGTGTATTTGGTATTCCATACTCTGCAATATAATCGGTTGCTACCTCAGCTATGAATATAGAATTTTTACCCAACTTTTTTAATTCTGTATGTACGCTAGAAGCTAGTGTGGATTTACCACTACTTGGTGCTCCTATAAATGTTATTAGTTTACTTTTCATAATGAAATAAAAAAGGGGACATAGTCCCCATTAAATATTATTGAAAGAAGTGTGCGTTAGATTGAATCTTGATAACATCCTCTTGAGTAAAGTATTGTGGTGTTTTGTTTATTTGTTCCATCAATTCTTTATAGTTTGCGGCTGCTTCATCTTTTTTACCAGTATAGAAACAAGCTGCGGCGTGAACTTCTAGAAACCTCCAAACATAAAGTGATTCATCTACGAAAAGCAATCTTGTTGGATATGGGTTTTTACCGTGAAAGTTTGCTTTTGCAAATTTTGTATAGATATAAGCTAGATTCCACTCACCAGCACTTAGGTAATAATCAACAATAGCTTTGATTGGTTCGGCTCTGAGTGGATCCATTGCATAAGCTTTCAAAAACTCTTGATGAATCTTATACCAAGGTTCTTCCAAAACTTTCATAATGGTACCAACCCTGAATTGTGAATAGAATCTTTCTTCTTCATATCCATCTGATCTAGAAATCCTTTCTTTATAGTATTTTAGTGATCTTCTCAACCTTTCTTCGTTTTCTGGTTTATTATCTGGAATAGAAGCTGAATCATGGTAGGATTGAGCTGTGTAGAATACCCAACGAGCATTTCTATCTTTATTATCGATATAATCTTCTAGAATAGCTGAATGTTTCTTATACTTATCAGGAATATTACCTTTCCAAGAACCACCATCCATTTGTACTTTAACAATAATACCATCCATTAGTCCAGATGAAATACCTTGTTCATCACAAACAATAAATTCGTGTACTGGTCCATACCATCTAAAAGCTTTATCTGTGTTCCAACACTCATTACGAGTGTATTTCATAGCCCCAATATATGTATTAAACATATAAAGATCTTTATCAAGTTTATGTTTATCAAAAACGTTTGGATCTATTTCCATAGTTTCATCAGCATCTAACCAAAAGGCATAGTCAGCTTTATCTTTAACCATCTGCATTGCATAGTTTCTGCAATTTTCAAAGTTATCAAACGGTCTATCATAAATAAAACAAGGAATATTATTAGTTTCTCCCCATTTTTTAATTACATCTTGAGTACCATCAGTTGATCCAGTATCAACAAAAACTGCACAATCAATAATTGATTTGATTGAATTCAACATCCTCTCAATTACGTGAGCTTCATTCTTCACAATTTGGGAGATGGATAATCTATATTGTTTTTTCATTAAAATTTAAATGTTTTTTTTATTATATTGGTTTAATCAATAAAGTTCTTATCAAACATAATTGATTTCATGGATACTCTTTCTTTGACTTAGGGCATTTATTGTTTTGGCAATAAGTGGAGCTGAGGATGCTATTTTTAATTTTGGATTCTGTATATTTAATACATTTTCTATGGTATCTGATATAATCAGTTCAGATAATTGTGATGTATTTAAATTTTCTATTGCATTACCACTTAAAACACCGTGAATTGCCACCGCTCTTACGGATTTAGCACCATTCATCATAATTAAATCAGCTGCTTTTTTCATAGTTCCTAATGTATCAACCATATCATCAACAATGATAACATTTTTATCTTTAACTTCTCCAACTAATTCCATTGAATGGATTTCATTTGGTTTAGTTCTTTTTTTATTAATCATTGCAAAAGTAGATTCAGGAAATGCTTTACAAAAATCAGTAGCTCTTTTAACGGCTCCTTGATCAGGTGCCACAATACACATATCTTCAATTTTTTGTGACTTGAAATAATCTATGAATATTTTATTACCATTCAAGTGGATAACTGGTATATTATAAAACCCTTGTATAGCTGAAGCGTGTAGATCTATAGTTAATAATGATGTAACACCTACCTTTTCTAAAATATCAGCTAGAACTTTTGAACCAATGGAAGATCTTAGATGGTCAGTTTTATCTTGTCTCGAATAACCCATATAAGGTGATACTAATGTAAAACTAGAACACCCCGCCCTTTTAGCGGCATCTACAACTAGTAAAGTTTCCATTATTGAATCACTTGAGTTGGTGGATTGTACAAAATAAACGTCTTGATTCCTAACAGATTCCTTAAATAGAGGGAGAATTTCTCCATCTGAAAAAGTTTCTATTTTTAAATTATCGAAATTTGAAGAGGCATCTAAGCAACAAAGTAGTTCAAGATTTTTAGCTATTTTAGAACTTAAAACTTTGTTATTATTTCCCGTAAAGATTTTCATAAATTAAAATGGTGATAAAAATATTCTAGAATTTGATTGATTTCCACTGATATCGATTACTGGTATTTTATAAAAAAAACCATCATTTGTATGTTCTTCTTCTGTTACCATATATCTTGATATTATACCGCTACTTCTATATCTTTCTAATATTGGATAAAAGTCATTAAAGTAACCAGGTTGCATAACTCCAGCACTCAATAAGTTTTTTCGAAAAACTGATTGTAATTCTTCTTGAACCTTTTGTAACTCTGGTGAGAGAAGTTTATTTCTATTTTTAATATGTTCGTTTAATTGTCTCATTGTTCAAGGATCATTCTTTCTTTTTCTAAGTTTCTATTTATTGCTCTATCTGATGAAAACTTCTCACCATATCTAGCTTTAAGTTTTTCAATATTAGTATCTAAAATACTTTCAATGTTTATATCATTTATATAACAAAAAATACACATTGATTGGAAAAGATTTCTCGTTTGATTTGAAAAAATATTTACATCGATATTCTTATTATAAAAGATTTTCTTTTTTAAAAAGTCCAAAAGAATACTAGAAGTTTTAAAAGATTTAATTATGAGAGCATCATTCCCTATTTGAGTAAACTCTGTAGAATAAGTTGGTATTTTCAGATTCAAATCTAATTCCCTATCAAGTAGTGCAATATACCAAAATATATCTGCAACTTCTTCTTTTTTATTTACATCATCATTCCAATCCAAAAGTTCTTCTAATTCAGTAATAACACCAGATACTCCATGTAAAAGGTTTTCAACTTGTTTTCCACAATGAAATTCTGTAGATAATGTTTTTTCAGATAATACTTTATATTCGTTCCATTCCATATCAATTATATCTAATTTTTATTTTTGGTTTAGGAAATTAAATATATAAAAAAAATTCTTTTCGTAATGAAGGTAGTAAAATTTTCTGAATATTCAAAAGTTAATGAGGAATTCATAGGTGGTTTGATAAAAGGTGCCTTAGGTAAGTTATTTAACTTTTTCAATGATGCTTTCAAAGATTTAGGTTCTGATTTCAAATCTATGTTTAAGGAAGACGATCCATCATCTATCAAAAACATTATAATGAAAAATGTTGATCAAGCTGTTGATGGTAGTCAAAAAGAAATAAACAATCTTAAAAGTGATGGTGATGTTCTTGGTATAATGGATAATATGGTTGTTAAGTTAACCGAATTAGCTAATGGTATGGCTAAAGATGTTGAGGGGGCACTTGGTAAAGAAAAAGCTAAACCTGTGGAATCTTTAGCTAAGGCAATACTTCTTGGTAGTAAAGAAGCTGATTTCGTTGGTATTGTTGGTGCTTTAGATCCAACAGCTGGTGTGACTAAAAAAGATATTAATTTCAAGTATTCAAAGAAAAATTATGTTACTGAAGTAAATAAGGGTAAAGACTTAGCTGCTAAGAAAGGAATAGCATCAAAGTTTTTTGACGGTTTTCAGAAAGAAATTAAAACTGAATTAGAAAAGAGTCTTACGGATGAAGAAATTAAAACTATGTATGATAAACTTTCTGGTGGAACAACTGGTGGTGAGGAATACAAAGTTGGAGATTCAGTAATATACCTTTTAAAAGATAAGAAAAAAGAAGATTATGATCCAAAGAAAAAACCCGAAGAGCAAAAAGATATAGTAGGTGTTAAAAAGATTGAAAAGATTGATGGTGATAAAATATTCTTTAAAACTCAAGATGGTAAAGATTTTTTCAAGACTAAACTTGAGGTAATGGGTAAGTCGGAAGCTGCCCCAGCTGGTGAAAATGCTAAAAAAGTAGCTGATTCTTTAGGTAAAATTAAAGCAGATGAAGAAAAAATGGGTAAAGTAGCGACTTTTGCTGATTTTATCCAAGATGAGGCTAATAAAGATAAACTAGCTGAAATTGAAAAAATAATTACTGGTGGTCAAGCACCAGCAGCAGCTCAAGCTTAACAAATGAATTATAGGGTAGAAGTTGAGAAAATTTATAAAAAGGTAGACTCTCTTGCCCAAAGAGGGGTGGATGCATATTTGGATTTTAGGGATTATATAGATGAACTAATAGATTATGGTCAGTATTCTATATTTGATGATGTGATGTTAACTAAATATGGTTTAGATGTGAAAAAATATAAATCTGTTGAAGATTTGAAAAAAGGAATTTTCAAAGACATTAGATTTCAAACAACTTCTAAATATCTAAAGAATCTACAAAAATTATATAAGTCTAAAAGTGTTTTTAATACTGGGTTACACTATTATAATTCAACCAATGGTAAGTATTTAGGTGATATAAAAGAGATAGACCAATCTACCTTTAATGGTAGTACTTTCCAAGACACAAGACTATCACAAAGATTTAACATTACTTATTTAGAAGTAATTGTAGGTCTTTCATCTTCAATTTATGATGCTATACCAGAATATGACCTAAACTATGTGGGTGGACTAATACACTATGCAACTTATTCTCAAGTTTCTTATAATAAAAATATATATGAGTGTATAAATTCATATGATTGGAGATATGGTAATCCAATAACTCCAACTTATTCTAACTATTGGACCTTTTCAACATTTGCTTCTTATTCTGTAACTGGTATTACTAATAGTGGTACAACCTTACTTGACAAATATTCAATTGCTTTAGATATTCTTATCTAAATAATCATTTAATGTGTCTGAAAAGTCAAATGCTTTATATATTTTTGCCTCAAAATCTGGTCCAATATACAATAGGTAGCAGACCTTCACATCCAATTCTATTTCTTTTAGAATTAATTTATATAAACTTAATTGTATAGAATACTCTGTTAAGTGACATTTATTATATTCCTGAAATGGTTCTAAAAGTTTTTCACCATATGGATTTTCAATAGTGAAATTTTTATTAGTTTTATAATCAACCATGACTAACTTATCTTTATATAAAAATAAAGAATCCACCATACCTGCAATTTTCCATTTCTTAGAAAAGATACGCTGTTCAAATTTCAATGGTTCTAATTTGTGTAAATGTTCAGCATAAATCAAATTAAATTTATTAATTCTATCAACAACATCTAAATCAACTGGAATATCTTGATGGATTCTGTTAAAGTAATTTTCAATCCAATTGTGGGTTGATGTTCCTACAAAATTTGCCCTTTCGTTTAGTTGTTTCCATTGTTCCAAAATTTCAGATTGGTCTACACCAGTTTCTTCTGCTTTTTTCTTTGACCAAAAATCCTGGTCGAAAGGTTTGTGGAATCTTTGTATAAACTTTGTTACTGATTCAAATTGTTTTCCATCGTAAGTATATTTATGCCACTTAGGGTCAAAAATAAACTTTGGATCGTTAAAAGCTTCTAATTTGGATAAAACAAAATCCCTCATATTTTTTATATGAGGGATTTGTTTATTTGTTTAAACTGGTGAATATTCTATCTCTTGTGGTGGTTCTGGAAGGATATCATGTATTCCGGATATAGCATCAGATAAAGAAAATGGAATACTTTCACCTACTGCCCCTCTGAGAAGTTCACCCCATCTATTTTTTGCAGAAAGTCTCTGTGCCTCAGATATACTCCTATCTTTTCTTACCTGTTCAAGTAAAACATGATTGTTCAAATCATCATCTTTAAAAATCCAATCGTTGACTGTTTCATCATAATCTGCGTCATCTCTGTGAATATGGGTATCATAAACATCAGAATAAACAGTCAATCCAGACCAAACCCTCATACTTAGATAACCAAGATAGATAGTATCATCATAGGTATAAAAAAGTTTTGACTTCTGACACATAGTTAAATGGTCATGACCATATGTAGAACCATCGGTAGATAGTAATGTTCTATCATCAACAGTCTTTGGTATATTGGAAATTACACCATCATTTTTATTTAAAAACTTGAAAGTGTCCATATATGGATAGTGAACAAGTTTATAATTTTTCAACTGAAAGGAAATTTCTTTATAAATGGTCTTACCTTTTGATTCAAAGAACAGTGTATTATTCCACTTTTGTTCTTTTTTATACCAATAACCATTATCATCTGCCCATTTTTTGAAATGGTATTGATATGATTCATCATCAATAGTGTAAATCCTATCCATGATTTTCACATCATCATTTGACCAAAGTAAAGTCCTTCCAATTAATTTGGAATTATTATCTACCATAACCAACAAGGATATATTATCTGAATTGTTCACATATAAACTTAAATAGTCTTGACAAGAGTCATATTTCATACAGGAACTACCAAGAGAGCCAGATTCAAAGAGATAAGATTTATAGTGATAATAGTCAAGAATATCTGAACCAGTAATTACCTTAAAAGTAGATGTGATCTTGGTTTGTACATTCCTAAATAGTTGGGAAAAATTTTCAACTTCTTTTGGTGAAATATCTTTAAACAACTTGCTAATGAAAGCCCCAGGTTTTACATGAAACCTGCGAGAAGAACTCCACAGTTCATAAGATTCCTCTCCATCAGTAGAGGAATTAATAATATTCTGTGATCTTTCGGGTGTTAAATAGGAAATTTTAGTCTTATCTGAATTAGAAATAGAGATATAGTTGATGTGTTTATCAACTAGATTTTCTATTGGGTGTCTCTTTTTCAAAAGAAGGCGAGCTACTTCTGAATTGTCCTTGATTTGCTCAAGGACTAAATCCAAATCGTATGAGGTAAGTATGTCTGTTGTTTTTCTGATATATGCCATAAGTTTTACAAATATAGAGTTTTAATCTAACATATCCAAAAGTTGTGCTAACTTTTCTTCACGAATGAAGCACTGTGTGATTTTTAAAATCTTCTCAGTTTCTCTTTTAACCACATAAGAATCTTGGTTTCTAAAGACTTGCATATAACAGTTAAACACCTTATACGCATCAATAGAGAAGTCATTAGATGAGTTAATGGTAAGTTTCTCACTTGGGGTCATAAGAACTCCAACTTGCTCTTTGGTAAGACCACTCATTTTATCAGTAGCAGACCATCTAAGACTATTCTTTAATGCGTCAAACTTATTATGATTGACCTTTTGGTCTTTATCAATGATGATGTTCCTAACTTGGGACAACATTACCCTTTCACCGACAAGTGATTGGATACAAGAGATTTGCTCATCAAAAGTCTCAGCATCAATGGCGACTGATACTTCTTCTGCTTTCTTTGTAAGACCTGTGAGGTGTTTCTTAGAAAGAGACATATTACTGATTGAGTTAACCAAGTATGAACCATTATCAGCTCTATAAAGACCCATATTCATATTAAGTCTACGAGACTTATCAGAGGAATTAAGGATAAAGAAGGACTTGAAGTATGGAGTTTCATTAATCATTACTTCATCAGAGAGTAGGATAAGTTCTTGGACACCCCTACGCATAATGAACTTATAGTATCTAATATTGAAGTTAGATTCTAAGAGTTCAATTTTTGACTTCATAAATGAGGTGATATCAAATACCTCATAGAGTTTGGAAACATTTGTGATATTAATCACAGCTCCAAAATATTTGGTGATAACTTGATCTCCTTGACGAAAGATTTCAATTGCGTCAATTTTTTTGAAGAGGTCTTTTTTGATGTAGGGTAAGTATCCCTTTATTCCTAAGTATTTCGACATATTGTATTTGATTTTGATAAGACAAAGATATAACAATTTTATATAAAAACAAAAAAAAGTCTGAAATTTCTTTCAGACTTTTTAGTTTAGCTCCAGTCATTTGAACTATGAGGGATATCGGTGTTTACCTCAACCTTACCGTTCTCACAAGCATGATGTGAGATCTATTGCCAGGGTCAGACAGTCTGTGCTATTTATATCCCGTCAGTTTCCGAGAACTATTTTTACACCATTTTCATTTGACAAAGATTATATAAGGTAGATTAAATCAAGTTTATTTTTAATATATAAATTTATGTTAAATAATTTCAATGAGTTCATACTTGAAAGTAAAGTGGTTTCTTTAATACTTGAAAATGATTTAAAAGCATCATATGATTTTTTATCGAGATTGAAAAAGATAAAAGATAAAAGTAAAATAGCTAAAATACTTTTTGAACTTTTCAATGATGAATATTACATCGTTAAAAACCTTCCACAAAATTGGATTGATGTGACTAGTGAACCAGAAATTGTTTCATTTATGTCAGACCAAAGAGCTAAAAGAACACCCATGCAGTGGGATGATGATAATTCAAAATATTATGAGACTCCAGGTAGAGGAGTTATAAAAATTGGTAGGTTCGCTCAAGCATTGCTCAGTGACCCTGAGGTAATTGATGATTTGGAATTATCTAGTTTGGAGGATAATCTTACAGAATTAACCCCAAGAGATTATGAAGAATTTGTAAATTTATACAAATCTGAATTCATTGTAGTTTCTAATGAATTCAAATTAGTCAAAGGTGATGAAATTTCTTACTATTATGATGTTTATAACCATGCCTACGGTGATAAGGGGCAACTTGGTAGTTCTTGTATGAGATATACAAAATGTCAAGAATACTTTAGTATATATCAAAAGAACCCAGAAGTGTGTCAATTACTAGCATATGTAAATAAAGATAATAAAGTATTGGGTAGAGCTTTAGTTTGGAAATTAGAAAAAAAGGTTGATGGATGCCCTGCTGAATATTTTATGGATAGGGTATATTGTGGTAATGATAGTGATATGATTAAATTTAAAAACTATGCTAAAGAAAAGGGATGGGTTATGAAAGATAGAAATAATTCAGGTGTTATTGAATCTTTGTTTTTCAATTATAACGATACTGTTATTTTATCTCATATAATTGTCCAATTAAAAGATTTTAGATTTGAGAAATATCCATTTGTTGATACAGTTTCTTATCTACATCTTGGAAATGGTAAATTACACAATATAAAAGGTAAAAATACAATTGAGTTAACAGATACTGGTGGTGAATTCTATGACAGTCTTGATGGTGAATCAAGAAAAGATGCATTAAAAGAACTTCTAGAAGAAGCTATCAATGATTCAGACTATTCTGCATATCGTGATTTAATTGAAAAGGCTTTGGATAAATTATCTTCCTAAATAATTCATCAATTCAATAATATTCTTGATTGTATATCCGAGTCCCTCTAGGTTCTTAGAACTACTTCTAAGGAACTCAATATAGTTTTCTATAAGAAGTATGGTTCTATCATTTTCAGCTAAGTGAGCATCAATTAAGGTGGATTTTTCACCAGCATTTGTTTTCAATCCAACACCTAAGGCATAAAAAACAAACTTATCTTGTCTAATTTTTTTAATTTTAACTTCTTCTTTACTTCTCTTATTTAGGAAGAATGAAATCTGTTCATTTATTATTTGTCTGTAACTAAGAGCTGTAGCTTGTGATTCAAATACTTTTGTAGAATTTTCAATAGTTAGTTTATTTTTAATAACATCAAAAAGTGGTGATAAGTTATTATTCCATTCTTCTCTTTTTTGATTAAAAAATTCTTCCAATTTATCATTAGTTTCTTTAGACTTGTTTATTCTGTCTATTTCTTCTTGTGGGTAAAGGTTCATAAAAATTAGAATTTATATTTATATATAATCCAAATAACTAAGTTACCATGAAGATAAAATCTCTTTTTATAAGTGACATACATCTTGGGAATCCAAATTCACAAGCCGATAAACTACTTAAAGTTTTTAAAGAATATGAATTTGAAAATCTATTTATAATTGGGGATTTCATAGATATGACTTATTTAAAAAGGAAATTTTATTGGAATCAAAGTCACTCAACTGTTATTCAGAAAGTTTTAAAATACTCTAAAAAGAATATCAATGTGGTTTACATATTAGGAAACCATGATTTCTATATAAGAAGTGTAATAGAAGAAGAAAATATAAGCTTTGGTAAAATATTAATTTGTAATGAATACATCTATCAAAATCTAAAAGGTGAAAAAATATATTTAACTCACGGTGATTGTTTTGATGGATTTGTTAGAATAAGTCCTTGGTTATATTGGTTAGGTGATGTTTCTTATGAATTATCAATAACTATAAATAAAGTTTATAATTGGTTTAGGAGGTTAATGAAGTTAGATTATTGGTCATTTTCAGCTTACATGAAGTCAAGAGTCAAAAGTGCTATTAAATTTTTATCAGAATATAAAAAAATATCTGAAGCTAAAGTAAAGGAAAAAAATTGTGATTCAATTATGATTGGCCACACTCATAACCCTGAGATAATTGAAGGTCAGTATTATAATACAGGTGATTTTTGTGAAAGTTGTTCTTATATCATTGAAGATTTCGATGGTAATATAAAACTAATGTTTGTGAAATGAAGATTTTATATGGAGTGCAGTCAACTGGTAATGGACATATTGCTAGGTCAGCTAAAATTGTTTACAAATTATTAAGAAAAGGGCATGAGGTGGATATTTTATTTTCTGGTAAAAACTCACAGTTGAATTTCCCATTCCCTATAAAATATAATTTTACTGGTTTAACTTTTTTCTATGATGGTAATGGTGAAATTGCCTATTGGAAAACTTGGAAAGAATTAAAAATAACACAATTTTTAAAAGATATAAAATTAGATTTGAAAAAATATGATTTGATTATATCTGATTTTGAACCAATAACTGCTTGGGCTTCTAAGTTACAAGATAAAAAATGTATAGGTGTTAGTAATCAATGTTCTTTTTTATCAGATAAAACACCTAGACCATTAAAAAAAGATTTTCTTGGGGAGTCAATCCTAAAATGGATGGCTCCCGTATCCGATCCAATAGGTGTTCATTTTGAAAGATATGATGATTTTATTTTTACACCTATTATAAAAGAATCGTTAATAAAACTTTCTACTAGTGATAAAGGTCATTATACAGTTTATTTACCAACTTATGATATTGAACATATAATGAGTCAAGTTTTTAAAATAAAATCTACTAAGTTTGAAATATTTACTCATATAAAAAAACCACATTGGGTTGGTAAGTGCATAGTAAAACCAATAAATAAGGATTTATTTGAAGAAAGTTTAAGAAATTGTCATGGTGTTATAAGTGCTGCTGGGTTTCAAACATCTGTTGAATCTTTATATTTAGGTAAGAAACTTATGGTTATACCAATAAAGGGTCAATATGAACAAGAATGTAATGCTGAATCTTTAAAAAAGTTAGGGTGTAGTGTTGGTAAGATTTCAGAAATATCTGCTTTTATTGAAGGTGGTAAAAGAGTTAAAATAGAATGGGAAGATTCTTCTGATTTAATAGTTGAAAGAATCTTGGGTTAAACTTTCTTATCAAAAAGATACACATCAAAAATAGCATTTCCTTTAACTCTTTTAATTTTCTTAAGGGTTTCTCCAGCTATTGAATCCATTACCTTGAAAACACCAAGATTATTTCCTTTTTCATCTAATACTTTAACAGTATTTCCTGCTTGTCCAAGCGCTCCTAAAATAGCAAAATATTTACTTCCATAAATACTCTTTAAAAAAGACATTCTAACATTAGCAATATCTTTCATATTATTAACATATGGATTATCCAATGGATTATTTAGGTCAATTTTAGTATCTGTTGTTTTAGCTCTGATAGTAGCAAACTGTCTAGTTTCTTCACCTAAAGATATATCTTCTTTATTTTGAATCTCTTGTGCTTTGAGAAGTGCTTGTTGATTCTTTCTAATTTCATTAAAATCAGCTTTTGCTAAGATACCACCTCTCATACCTTTATCATTCATATTATAACCTTGTGGTGGTAGTCTATAGAATGATCCAGTAAATGTTATAGAAAGAACCCTGTCCAATCTGAACATTCTCCAGATCTTGTTTATGTGTCTATTAGCTGATACAGACCAACCATTTAGATGATAACCTCTAACTAATTCTTTACCTCGTTGAGATCTTCCTAAAACCATGGGATATATTACTCTCTCATGGCCAGCGAAGTGTTTATCTTTAGCGCCTTTGTAGTTTATTAAAAAAACCATACCATACTTAATGGCTTTGATTAGAACTTCTTCTGTTGGTTTGATTGGTTCATTTATAGGAATATCAGCAATTTTTGTAGCCTTTTTAATATTAAACCTTGGTACATAAGTATTATCTTCTTTTAGCTCGTATTTTTCTTTAATAACGAACTCCACTGGTTTAGTATTATAGTATTGTCTATACTCACTTAAATTCATAATGTATATATAAAATATACTTTCTTAAAAAGAAAAAAGTCAGAAACTTTCGAATCTGACTTTTGAGGCCGACCAATTTGGTCATTTTCCACCAACTTGTTTAGTATAGGAAACAAGTAACCTTTAAATCTTAGTGTGCAGCTGAATCAACTTTAACGCTGTCGATGCAGCAAGCTTTAGTTGTGTCACAATGTGTTGAGTCTACAACTACTTTAGTAGAATCTGTAGTAGAACTAGTTTCGGAAGAACCACCGCAAGAAACTAAAAAAGAAGCTACTGCAAACATTAAAAGAACTTTTTTCATAATATTTTTATTTTTTGATTTTTTATTCTTTGTATATATGGAAAATAGAATCCATTGTTTTAGAAAAAATGGATTTTTTATGAAAAAATTTAAAATAGGATTTAGAACATAATATATACTATGATGAAAAAGATTTCAAATCGTGAAGAGGCTAATAAGTATTACAAATTAGTTAACAACGCTATAAATGATTTCATGGGTGAAACTAAAGCTAGACCATCAGAGGTTCATAAGTATTTAACTAAGAATGGTGTTAAGTTTTTAAAGAAATTAGAACTATCAGATGTTGAAGGTATTGATAGTGTTTTAAATGATGTTTTATTACATAGAAGACATATGGAAGATGATAAAATTATAACATTTGAAAGTTTTTCAAAATTGAATGAGAGTTCTATAAATGTTGGTAGTCCATCAGTAGAACATGAGAAAATTTTGGCTGATGTATTCAATACAAGTTTAGGTCATATTGATGTTTTAGACCCACAACTTCATTTA
>Ga0181358_1000347_pt1 | contig 20698 bp, 25 predicted proteins | sample Fa13VDMM110SD_FD_130096 | JGI IMG/M metagenome (GOLD analysis project Ga0181358, IMG submission 130096) | Freshwater viral communities from Lake Michigan, USA - Fa13.VD.MM110.S.D | ecosystem: Environmental > Aquatic > Freshwater > Lake | place: USA: Michigan | collected 2013-09-24 | reverse complement strand
TTACCCAATAAGCACCAGATTGATTCTCTTGCAAAAATATCGAAACAGCATTTAAATTAAGTGTAGCACTTTCCATGCATGCAATGAGTGAATACTCAATCGAAAAACTTGACATAACAGAGCCATATGAAGCGTAAGGCAATATCGGGAAGGCTCCGTAGCTGTTGAAGTAAAATCCAGTAGCTCCCGTTTCAGCGAAACAACCGTGAAGAGCTTCTGTGGTGGTAGTGGCTGTCGTTTTATTTATTTCAATATAAATATCGCCTGTTATTAAATATTTCCCTACAGCAAAGCCTTCAAATCGTTTGTCAGTAAGATCAAAGGTTATACCAGTTAATGTGGGATTATAAGTTGCGCTGGTGGGACCGTCAAAATTAATGGCTAGATTCGCAAAAGTCTTTTCGCTCCATGTCCCGAGGCTACCACCTCCTAGGACTATAGAGTTAGCAACTGTAGTTGTTGGTTTTGCTACTGGATTATAACGGAATGACGTAAAAAGAACAGGGCTAGGAGGAGCTACAGTGCCTGGTACCCAAAGACTAGTAGATGTATTGTAAATTAACGCTTGACCATTGGTTGGAGCTACCGATGATGTGTTGACATCATCAAGAGCATCTATCGTTAGGGCTGCTGGACGAAATTCCAGAGCTCCTACGTTGTATCTTAATATGCTGCCAGAAACTGGTACGTTCGTTGTAGTATTAACGTCATCAAGCACGTCTAGTTTTAATGCCGAAGGTCGGAATTGCTGTACTGTAGAGTTATATCTTAAAAGATCACCAGCGATCGGGGCTGTAGTAGTTAGGTCTACGTTAGATAAATCATCCAGATCCATTAACGGTAGTCCACTTTCCCAATAGCCATTAGCTTGATCCCAGATCAGGGTTTCCCCCGTAGCAACTCGTGGAGTTATCGTACCGTTAGTGTTAGTCTGGGCAATATTTGCATTTGTTTTATTAATAGCAAATCCATTCGCGCCGATAATACTTACTATGGTATAAGTTCCATTCAATATCGCTGTGGTTGACCCACTGATTACCAACTCTAACCCTGAATAATAATTATGATTTGCGGTTAACGTAATCAAGGCTACATTGCTTGCAATTGAAAAAGACTGGATAGTCCTGACAGATTCCTTTATTGTCGTAACATTAGTCAGTGCCTCAATTGCTACATTAGCACCAACATTTACTCCGCCAGCAGTGGCTCCATCACCAATATAAAGCTGCCCATCGTCATACGTGAACCATGGCTCTCCTGCGGCAGGGGTCGTTCCGGCGGCTAATCTTTGAGCAGCAGTGCCCCTTCTAATCTGTAGGGCCATGATTATAACAGAAAAAGCTTCACTAGTATTCCCTCTCAGGTGGTTGGGTAGTTATCTTGTGGAACTAAAAATACAATTCCGGTTTCCCAGGGGGCATACCAATAGGGAGAATCAGTGATGTAGCCTACAGTGTAATTAAACTGGCCCGAGCCCGCAGAGTTGTTTGGATAAGAGATCAGGGGAGCAGCGAGGATGGGGTAATTAGTTGCAAAAAGGCTTGGCCTGAACATATTGTGTTGCACCACAAATTCAATTCCAATTTGCTGTAACGCTTCATCCAATACTGCCATGCCGCTGGGTCGTACATAGGATAAAGTATTCAAAGTAGATATAATCCCTGCAGCTTCCGATGGGTCCATATATTCGAGATCAAAAGAATCTGCATTAATTTCTTCTTGATATAAATCACCCGGAGAGTAATCAATAGATGCAAAGCGCTGTAGCACGAGTCTGACAATACCAAGATACAAGGGGGTTGGTTGATTCAAGAAAGAGAATGCGTTATAGCTATCGATGCTTCTTGACGTTTGGGTTAGCGGAGCATCAAACCTTGAGCTAATTGAAAATCTTTTGTCCGGGCTCATAGAGAGCGAGTTGAAGGCGTTGGGTTCCCCCGAGAAGAAAAGAGGGAACGGATATCCAGTGTATTCTAGTGGCCTTAACAACTCATTATAGTAGCCTGAGGCGCCGGATGCGACCATAGTCGTAGGAATATGCCTGGATGAGAAGCCTTGTGGTCTTGTCGTGGTGACTGCAGTCTCACCAAGCCCATAAAAGGGATGATTTGAAGGGATGCAATTATATAAAGCTTGAGTTTGCGTTCGGATAATTTGGACGGTTCGACCTTGGACCTCTTGATTGAGCATATAAGCCCCTATAGGCATCTGAGAGTAAATGACTTTTAAGTAATTGGATGAAGTTGAACTTAGTTGCTTGCTTTCCGTGTTAAAAGCAAGAGTTAAATACCCTCGGGTATAATTAGACCTTTGGATTTCATGATGCCAAAAGAGATACTCCGAACCTTGCGATCCACCGCCAAAAGAGTCAACCACTAAATCCATGGGGCCGTCATGGCTGCACCTGTACTCAACAGTCAAGAAAATAATAGGCCCGACCGCTGCTACTATTTTGGGGCCAGTGTAAATCGTCATCCCATCCCATCGATATTCTTTCAAGAGATTCGGAAAGAACCAATATTGTGTGTCGTCTTGATTAGGAAGCGCTGGAACTACGCGATTTTCTATGAGCTCGAAGTCATTCCGACGCGAGAAGACGGTATATTCCCCGATCATTGCTTGTCCTCCAACTGCAGTGCTTAAGATCGGCTGTAATTGGAATCGATATTCCTCCCCTTCCCAGAAAAATTCAACCCATTCGCTCAAGGGACCAAATGTATAGTGTATGGGCTTCATGAATCCCGTACTCTCATCATCATCGGTTATTATTAATGGCCTACTTTTTGACTTATATCCGCCGGGGCGCTTGAGAGCTGGTGTTGTTTTTGGCTTTGGTTTCGGCGGCTTTGCTTTTCTTATCTCAATTGTATTCTTCTCATCTACCAAAACAGAAGAGCCAACAGGAAGTGAAATACTACCTATTACCTTAACAACTTTAACTTTACCATCTTGTTTGACTAGGCCATTGCCTTCGGCGCTATAGCCAATCCATTCGGCTTTACCTTGTTTCGCCTTCTCTTTGTTTTTTGCATATCTATTGATTAATTCTGTCCTTGCCTGTCTCCCATACGCTTTGATCCGCTCATCTAAACTCATGACTACCAATGCGAAGTCTTGATTCCTTTACCCACTCTAAGAATGACTTGCGAGTTGGCCGGGATACTGGCAGATCCAATTGTGGCTGCCTTATATGTCTTTCCATCGATAGAAACCATTCCATTGCCAGCAGTATCAAAACCCCTCCATTGCCCCTTAAAGTTCGACTGCGAGCCAGCAGAACCGGCGTAAGCGGCCTCTACTGTCCCAAGCCGGCTCATGTTCGCAGTGTCATTCAGCCTTGAGATCAAGCTACTCATGGCCTGCCATGCAAGAAACGAATTGTAATCGCCGCTGTGTTCCCGTTATTCAAAACAACAGTCTCCCCGACTGATTGAACGCCCACAACCGTATAGGTCGAACTCACTAATCGCAGTAATGCTACATGCGTGAAAGTGATATCTTGAGCCGATCCATTGTGAACAAAATTGGCTATCTTATCACTCAATGGTTGCCCGTTTGCATAAGCCAACAGGTCAGCGTTGATATACGTGTAAGAAAGACGGGCGTAACCGCCGGTGCCCGCCGGCACTTCGCTGGCAGTAATGCTTGCGTAATTAATTGTTGAGTCGTAACTATTGGCGCTATTCAATAATGCAACGTAATAGGTTCCCCTGACATATGACAGCCCTGCCTGTTGATTTAGTTCTGCTGCAGAGAGGATTGCCATGATTCATTTGGCCTAGCGTAGTATTCCTTTAGACAACCGAGGATTGCAGTACTGGCTCTATTGGAACTGCAAAAGTTCCAAAGTCCAGACTATATTGATTTGGATCAGGTATCGTTCCTAGGCTTATAGCAGCGCCAAACTGAACTGCAAAATTACCATAATCCCACCCAGCATTAAGGATGAGAAGGTAGGCTAATTCAAGAATCACTTCATTCTTTACATCGAAGTCTATGACTACATCAAAAATAGAATCCAAGGCCCCGGCTGATGTTGCTAATGTACTACTGTTAATTGTAACATCGCTGCTATTCTTTACTGTAACTCCATAGCCACTTTCGGGATTAACCGATCCATTCCCCGTCGGAACCCCCGACGGCAATCCAGGAGGAGGTAATACCACAACACCACCTGTATCAAAGTTTCCAGAGTCCATTGATGATGGCCCCTGGCCTGGAGTTGTAGTATTAAAGTCACCTGCATTCAAGTCGAATCCATTAGTGCCAATATTAAGGGTGAATTCTCCGCCATTGGCAGCATTATTCGAAGGTGTTATCAGTGTAGACGCTACCGGAGGGTAAGTGTTCACAATGCTAGATAGTACATTGCCCGCCGAAGTAGTAGCTGTATATGTTAAATCAACAACTGCCGTCCCTCCTCCAGCAGGTACAAAGGTCAACAAGCCACTCGTGACACTCGCGACTGGAATCGACTGCCCAACAGTTACGGCGACACCAGATAATTGCAATTGGCCAGTCGTCGGCAAACTAGCAATTGCAATATTTTGAGCCGTTTGGCTGATCTGAAGATTGTTACTGGTTAGGACTAAAGTTGCATCAGTTTTAATATAAACGGCTTTTACTGAAGGATCAGCAAAAACTGGTTGTGGTATGTCGGCCACCACGAGACAATCAAAAGAACAGATAGCATTTTGAGAATCAAACACCCAATTAGAGGCAGAAACTCTTGCTCTGAAAGCGCGGCTTATCGATTCGACTGATATAGAGACAGGATAAAATGGATAATATTCAAAAACTTCTGCCCTTAATTTTTCTGTAATCCTGAAGCCCCTGTTGTCACCTGTGATTTTTTTTATTAAATTAATAGCATATTTTTGTAATATTGATTCATAGATCGCAATTCTACCTGGGATATCAACTGGGGAGCACGTCTGATTTATTGGATTAAAAACCGGCAGGACTGGCTTGAAAGTTGCAGGAAAACTTACTGTTTTCTCATAAGGTGCTCCCACTCCAAACCAAGAGGAAGAGCCTATTGCTACCGATGTTAATGCCGGAACCTTGGCTTCGAGCTCCTTACTGTCGGTATCCTCTTTGCAGAGTTGTTCTCCTCCCACGACTGTTTGACTGACTAGCCTATCGGGAGCTTCTGGGTTGGAACTGTTGGATGACGAATAGTTCGTGCGCTTGAATCCATTACCTGGATTTGCGTAATCGATGAACTCTTCGTATTCAGTATTAAATAGACTGCTGTACTCGTAGGTGGTAGTGCTCAGGCTTACCTGCTTAAGTCGATAGCCACTGGAATTAGTGGGATCTTGGACTTTGCCGGATGGGATTTGACCGTCCTCCACCAATCCAGTCGATGCCGATGTAATCGAATCATCGATCTGCTGGAGGGTTACAATTCTTGCGCCTTCCCATGATGCGGGTTGACTGTAGTTTTTTACAATTTTTTTAAGTACGGTTCCGCTTGAGTTGTAAGTGTAAAAAGTTTGAGTTAAATTAGATATAGCGTACTTTGTCTCAGCATTTTTACCAATCCATGTCCCTTGGGCAATCCAATAGCCGGCTATCCTGACAGCATCTTTTGCCGCCTGGAGGAAAGCTTCTGCATTGCAATTATGATATATATACTTTGCGCGGCTAGTTTGATAGGCTACCTCCCCATTAACTGTTACGGTCGTGAACGGTTTCTTCCCCTCTTGATCTCTTGCGTCAATATGTTGATTTGCTTTCGATAGCAATCCATTAGCTTCTGACAGATATCTGTTTACCAAGTTCAAGTAATCATTCATGCTATTGCTCATCGCGGTGCTGGCCCACGTCGACCCAGAAGAAACCTCCCAACTGTCCTCGTAATCAACCTGGCGTCCTGGACCGTCGTAAGTCTTGTAACCACCATTAGTTACCCTCTCTGACCTTTCCGCAGTTATTATCTGTGCTCCACCAAAAGCTTTAAGTTTAGAGCCCATCCCGCTGGCGTTTGTATTGGGTTCTTTTAATGTCCCGCAATCAGGATTGAATTCACTTTTAAGTTCATCGCTTGTTTCCTGCCCAATGTAAGCAGTCCCTTTCCCCGGTGAATTAAAATTTGCCTCAAAGAAAGGCCTTTCTACCTTACGGTCTGTTACGGACGTAACGAAGGGCGGAGGGTTTGGGCTGGAACCGCCTGTATCATTTGGCCCTTTCGTTGCAGGTACTTCAACGCTACTCGTTACAATTACTGCTGATATATTATTTTCTATCGCGGTTTCTGATATTGATTCTATTGATATTGCTGTATATTTATCGAAAGATGATAATTTAGGCCCTGCAAGATTTCCTCCTAGCCCATCACTACCAAAAGCTGGAACTTTTTGAATGTTCCCATATGGATCTTGATAAATAATTGCATTTTCGACTTCCAATAATGTAGATAATGTAGATAGATCATATTGCTCTATAACAAAATACGAAACGTTACTTAATAAAGAGAATAAACCGCTAACTGCCGTCGAATATGATTCTTCCTTGTCTGAGATGAAGGCTAGGGAACAACCTACATCCAAATTCAAAGTTTGATTTTCGGGGCTTACTGTTGAATTTATAACATACAATGTCCCCTTGGGGTGCAAAGCGACCTTCCCTGTATCTAGCTTCACCCAGATCTGTATCTTCGAACCTATAGGATAAGTTGTCCGGTTAAAGTCTAATATAGCGGGAGATGTCCCAAGAGTTATCTGACCCGTAGTCGTTATTATACTATTATTATAGACCGAACTGTCTGACAGGGAGCCTTCTATCAGATATTGAGAAACATCTAGTCCATTCACATATACATAAACTGCCGTCGAGGTATTAACAAACGACATATCACGGCTCCGTCAATGCAAATGTAACTAAAAATAATGTATTGTTGCCAGGCCCTAGTTTTGAGATTTTAGGTGGATCAGTAAAAAACCCTTTTGCTATTACCGTAGCACCAAACAACTCGTCTTGAATATTCACCTCAGCAGTGTTAGTTCCAGTAGCTCTAGCTGTATCCCATGCATCGAAGATAACAAACAGATTTGTTACTTGTGCAGTTGTAGCGTATGCCGCGATGGACCATAGCCTTCGCTGTCTCCTTGCTGGTCCAGTACCATATCCAGCACCTAGCGCACTAAATTCCAGACTCGCTTGACCAAGATATGCCCGAGGTAAATCATCGCCAGAAAATTGATCAAATATTACTGTTGTCGCGCCATAGTTAATACTTAAATCACCAGCAGCCATTAGATCCTCCCACCACTACGTAATCTCATGCGAGCTACATTAGTCATTATCTTCGATGCATCAGTTACTGGCTCTTGGCTTTGAATCGTTACATTATTCGTGATTCGTTGTGTAGTACTAGAACCGCTCATTGCAGATGCAACCCGTTGGGCTAGGTTGCCGGAATCCACCGAAGCGGAAACATTATTACTTCTTGAACTGCTTACTGCTATATCCGCTTTATTGCTTCCGATCAAATCATTAATTGAAGAATTCTTGCGATATTGATCAATAAAATTCGCTGGGATGATACTGCCGGAAGATGGTGCTGTCCAATTTAAATTACGGCCAGCAGGTAACATGCTGAACTTGCCGGTACGGCTCAAGAAGGCTTCACGACCGCCGCCATCATTCACGAAGTATTGCTGTCCAGCGCTAACAGGGCCTCCAGTTGCCCTTGCGGGAGTACCTCCGGCCTTACCAGTGCTAAGTATGGCCGCTGTTTCCCTTATGTCTTTTGCGATGCCGGCCGATACATCCTTCACTCCAAGCATACCTTTGAGGAAAGCGTCAACTGAAATTCCTGTTTTTCCCATTTCTTCACTCAAGTTTCTGACACTATCGGCCGCATCCTTATACGCTTTCGCGACAGCTTGTGCCTCTTGTCGTCCTCTGTCGGTTTGGGTCCCTTCGATTTTAACCTGCATATCGCTAGCAGCCTTAGCACCAGTGCCCAATGAATTCACGAGTTGCTTGCTTTCGTAAACCAAACCATTAAGCGCTGCTTTCGCTTGATCAAGGCTAACTCTTTGAACTCCAATTTGATTCGCTACAGTATTAGCACTAAGGCGGTTGCCTTCTAACTGCATCCCGCGACTTATGAGTGCTTGATCTTTTTGCGCTTTATTGATATCTAAAATTTTTGACTCTATTTCGTATTGCTTCTGAAGGCCACTTATAATTTGGTTTTGCGCACCAGCCGCTCCACGATAAGCATCGGCAACATCTGTCTGCCCTCGTGCGTCAGCTATTCGAGCTTCGGCTTCAAGTCTGATTTGTGCAATTCTAACTTCGTTTTGAGCTATTCTATTCTGAACATCAAGTTTAAACTGGCCTATTTCTCTTTCGAGTTCATTAGCTTGTGCTTGAGCTCGCAAGCCTTCCATTACCATTGCTTTTCTACGTGCGTCGTTTTCCGCTAATCCACTTGTCTCCACATCGATAACACTATTGATCAAGCCTAAAGCGGCCTGAATGCCGCTATTCAGACTGCCAGCAAGGCCGTCAAAGCCAGTCTTTAACCCTTGAGTGACTTGCCCATAAATACCAGCCAGCTCACGAACCTTGGCTATGCCTTGGGCGAATGCTTCGGTAATAGCTTGGCCTAATTGATTTTGGGCTTGTACTTGCTTCTCAGTTTCTGTTAAGACAATGTTAGTCAGGCTTCTAGCTTGTGCTTGTTCTTCTATGGTTAAAGTTCCTAATTTTGCTTTTTTCTGATCCAATATGTTTAATTGTTTTTGCGCTAAAGAAAGTCTTTGACCTGATGCTGCGGTCTCAATACCCAGGTTTGCCATCTCGAGACGTGCTTGGTCTGATTGCAATCGCCCATATTTTTGAAGCGCATCGGTTCTTGCTTTAATCGCAGAGATGTCAATTATTTCATTGGAAATTTTTTGCGCATTATTCAGGTCTTCAACTGAAACGGTTGCTGCATCTACTGATTTACCAAAAGCAATGTTGGCTGCTATTTGCGCTCCTATTGCTTCTACTGATTTTTCTGCTAGTGCCAATCTCTGTTGGTTCTTCTCAATTTCCGCTGTCAGGAATTTTATGTTTGCTTGGTTTGGCGCCTTTTTAGCATTCTCCGCTTTTATTGCCTCTTTGTCTGCTTCTATCTTTTCCTTTAATCCTGCTGCTGAAGCTTTGTAGGCATAAGCCAGTTGACCTAAATTCACGGAACCATCAGCGAACCCCGAAAAATCCACTTGTCCGAGCTCACCGCCGAGGCCTTTTATTCGAGCTGTAACTGTTCCCAATCTAGTGTCAAATTCTTTTGCGCTCTTCAAGAGTTGCAAGTCGCCGCCTGCCTTTTCTAGCTCCTTAGCAGCATTAGCGGCTGCCAAGACACCTGCGCCAGCAGCAGCGGCAGCTAGTACGACACCAGCTAAACCACCAGTAAAAATAACAAGTGCCGCCGCTCCAAGGAAAAGTGCTGCAGATGCAACGGCAGTCCCTTGCCCTAGGTTCTTTGTCGCTTGAGCAGTTTTAGTGACCTCCGCAGACGCTTCTTTGAAACTTACATTTTGCTTTTGTGTATTTCCCGTAACTGCCTTGCTTTGTGCTTCGACTCTGGACAGCTCTTCGTTTAAAGCCGCAAAAGCACCAGCGTATGACTGCCTAATAGGAGCAGCACCTCGCTCAAAGGCGCTAAGCACGTTAATTAATGAGCCTATAGCAATAATAGCAATCATTGCAGGACTAACTACTGATCTTAGCGAGTCGTTTAGATTGGCTCGGATTTGTGTTCCCGTTAAAGCTGCGGCGGAGCCAAGAGCACCTACCCCTTGGGCAGCACCTGCGGTGGCGGGACCAATAATCCGAAGACCTGGGTTCAACTTCTGGACCTGTGCCAGGAATGCGCTTGCCTTAGTTGAACTTTGCGTGGCAGCATTACCGAGGTTTGTAATACCACCAGAAGCTCCAGCGGTTGCCGGAGGGATGCCCCCTAACGCTCCATTGAATTTCTTGATTTCTGCAAACATCGGGGTTAAGCCCTGTCCCGATCCCGCGGCAGTTGTCTTGAAGCCAGCGAATTCGGCCGCACCTTTCACGACATTCTTCGCTAAGCCTGCGATTGCTGCAGACGTAGTGCTCGCGGCCTGTCTTATCCCTCCCAGCGCCCCTGCAGTGCCCGCCCCGACGAGTTGGCTCTGAGCCCCACCTGCTGCTGCCATAGCAGCTCCGAAGGCCCTCAAGGCTGTTGTTGCGGTCGTTAAAACTGCAAGCCCAGCTACCGCACCTTTTATCAGCAAAAGAGTGGATCCAAATATTATTGCTAGACCTATTACGCCACCGAATGCATCACCAAATCCTAACAGTGTATTTATTACTGTAGCCACAGGTTGCAAGATCTTCAGCACAACATCTAAAACTTTTAATAGCGCCGATACAAAAACTTCAACTCCTTTTGCTGATTGATTGAAAATTATAACTAAAGTCTTGAAAACATCTGTTTTTGAAAATTCAAGGAAAAAAGCTGCTACCGTATTGCTGAGTTTTAAGAATGATTTTATCCCAGGTTCAATTGCTGCACCTATCTGCGATAACGTGGCGACAGAGATATTAGCGATTTGATTCTGCAATTGCTGTATGGTAGCTGTCCCATTCTCAATTCTTCTCTGGAGCTCTTCCACTCCATTGGACATCTTTATAACAGCTTCAACGAAGATTGGGGCAGTGATTTTCCCGGCTTCTACTAATTTTGTAAGCGCCTCTACATTTACTCCTATAGCATCTGCTAGTTGAGTTCTAAATGCACCATCTAATTCTGAAATTTGTTGATTTAATTCTTCTGCTTGTAACTTACCTTTAGAAAGTACTTGAGCAAATGCCTCAAATAGACGGCCTGATTCTTCCGTACTCAAGCCTAATGTTTGAGTTCTAGCGGTAATACTTTCAATGAATTTACTAGTTTTCTTACTATCAGCCCCAACAGCCCTTAATGCTGGAACCATTCGTTGATAGCTTTTTTCTACTTGTTGTACTGGAGCACCAAGCCTAGTAGCAATAGCCGTGGCTTCTTTAAATGCAGCACTAGTTTCAGCTTGGGTTAAGCCTACATTTTTTAACGCTAATCCAAACGCTTCGATCTGCTTTGTTCTGGAAACGTAAGAATTAACAATGCCACCGATAGCACTAAGGGCGGAAGTTAAAGCAATAAAACCAGCTTGAACTGTTGCGATCCTGCTAAGTGTGGAAAAGAATGAACTGAATCCAGGAGTTACTTTATTGATTTGACCGTCAATTTGTTTGATCTGATAATTCAAATCATTCCAGCTTTGTCCTCCATTGCCGCCACCAGGACCGGACGGGAATCTAGCTGTTGCATCTCTTAGTTTCTTTAATTCTTCCCTTTGGTTGCGTAAATCGGCAAGGCTGCCAGCTTGCACTCCTTGGGCTTGGCTTAATGCTGCTTGCGCTGCTTTTACTTGAGTGTTGTAGCTAGCCCAGGCTGAGTTAGTACTAGCTAGCTGGTCTCGTTGTTGTTTTAATGCGTTTACACTTTGTCGTAAACTGGTCAAAGAACCCTCTTGGGCTCTCGTCATCGCTTGTATTGCAGTCTTAGCGTTTCTTTGCTGTGCAGTTAAAGTACCTGTAGCTTCAGCTCCTCTTTTTATTTCTGCAACACCATCTACATTTATCTTTATATCATAAGGAATTCGCTGGCCACCTTTACCAAGGACTTTATTTAATTTTTCGAAATTACCTAATGCCGCCTCTAATACTGCTTGATCTTTTACTTCAGCGCTAACACCGGCTTTGAATTCAAAAATCGCCACTAGCCGGCAGCAAAAATCTAAATTAGTCTGCCAACAAAAAACCCCGCCTCAGCGGGGTTGATCGTATTAACTATCTTAAACTCAAGGGTTAGCGTCAATATCCAAGCGATAAGGACCGTAACCAACCAATTCGGTGCTCCATGATACAATGGAACCAGCTTCTACTGACTCGCTATAACCTTGCAATGTACCATACCCATAAACTGTCTCGTCAGTTCCGGTAGGTCCGATCCTGAGGAACTTAACACGTAAGCTATTAGCTACAGTATTTTGTTCAATTAATCTTAGTGCTTGATAACCTGCATCTCTAAAATCAGCTACTCCTTCTAAAGTAACAGTCCAGGATTTAGATGTTGCAATAGCAATGCTATAACCACGAGTCTCATCATCGTAAGTGGTAACATCTTCGCTATTGGTGTCTGTCTCTAGGGAGGCGTTGGTAAGTCCGTACAAGCGGAATGGCTTGTCTGTACCGTCCATCGCAAAGACTGTGGATTCAGCCGTAAGGATTCCAGTTGAGTTAGCGAAAGACAACGTTGAGTTTGCTGCCGCAACATTCAACCTGTCTCCAGCAGTAGTAGTATCTGTCTTCAGAAATGCTGTAGATGCGGAAGTACCAGTACCAGTACTGATTCCAGTAAAGGCTGTATTCACCGCTGAAGAGAAAAGCGGAAGAATAAAGACGTTGTAACCGAAAGCTGCGGAATAATTTGCCATGGGTGAATTACCGAAATGCCGAAAGGCAGAGCAAAATCAGGGGGATTCACCCCACTAACGTAGTGTTCCAACCACTGGAATACTACTGATTGACTTAAGGTAATCCAGCTAAAATAGCTTCGGCGTCTGCATGTAGCGCGGCTTCTTCTGGTATCATAACCATCGTCTGAACTCTGGCTCGTAACCCCTGAGCGGCTGCTAGCGTCTCGATGCAAGTTGCGCCATTAAATAAGTGCATCAACCGTTTTGCCGCAGCCGTTAGATTGCTCCCGTTAGATGGGTCCCAAGCTATTAAGAATAATCTCCAGGTGATCATAAAATTAGACGAATCTGAAACATAATCTTTTCTACGGATATCGCCTGAATCATGAATAATACACTCAAGCCCAATTTGAGATTCAAGCAACGGCAAGGACTGCCCTGGAGTTAATACTGCTATCGAATCAGTCGAGCTACCACCTTTAAAAGTATAAGTACCTAGTAAATTAGAAAACGTAGCGTCATTTGCCAGTACATTATAAATTATTGTTGGTGTAGTCGCAAATGTTTGGGCCATTCCCGAGCGAGTTAGTGCCTTAGTCTGCCCATCACAAGGTAACATAAGGTAGACAACCGCAGAAGTGCTTATGAAAAGCCCACTTGCCTTCGCTGCCATTAAAGTTGTCGAGCACTTAGCCCAATGATTCGTAAGGATATCTCTGCCCGAGAGCGGGTTCGCGATTACCTTTATAATCTTGAGGCCATGACAAGAAGAGAAGCTAAAAACCTTTGGCGACAATCAATCAAAAACGCATGGAATAATTGCTGTGCCTATTGCAGCAATCCACCTATTGATGATAAAAGCCTGACCGTTGATCACGTAAAACCAAAAGCAAAAGGTGGTGAAGATAAAACCAGTAATTGCGTACCAGCCTGCAAACGCTGTAACCATTCCAAAGGGAGCGAAGACTGGCTGACATGGTTTTCACGTCAACCTTTCTATTCTATCGAAGCTGAATATAGAATTAAAGTTTGGGTTGAAGAAGGTCGCGTTCTAGATGAAAAGCTTAAAACAATTCAATTCATAAAAAATATGCCAATGTCCGGCGATGTGTATGATATAAGTCAAAGTTTTATGCAATCACCCGAATTGAAATGTTCTCTTCTGCATACACCTTGCCATGATATTTTGGCACCACAACTTTAACTGATTTACCGCAAGGCGATGTGATTGTTCTTTCCTTGCCGTAGGCTGATTCTGTTATTATTAGCATCCCTGTTAACTCGTTATTACTTATGTTGGGTGCCAAAACTAAGATATCTTCACCGATATAGGCTAGGATCTCAGGGGCGGGGCCGCCAGCACCGGCTTTTAAATCCTTGTAAGTAAACAGGCCCCATACTGGAAATAGATTTAACCTTACTAACTCCATGGCGGCTGCGCCAAAAACTGAGGAAGGAATATTCCGTTCTTCTTTTGCTTGATATATAAAGAAGTCATCCATTTTGTATGCTTCTCTCTTTTTCTTTGAATCTCGATTGCAATTCGCTAAGACTGAAGTCAGTAATGCCGTCGGCACTTCTGCCATATGATAATGCTTATTTTGATTCTTTACTCCATTCTCATACGCAAGTAATACATATTCAAATGGTAGTGAACTATATTCTGCAAAAGTAAATTCTATATCGCCAGGGAACATGGACTTCAAGTCCCAGAAAATCGTTTCGAAGGGAATTGGGCTACCCCATTGCCCAGCGTTTACTTTCCCACCACTTCTGCAGCTTGCTCCTCCTTCGATTGTGGTTCTACTGGAATCCGTTGTTCTTCTTTTTCGTAAAATCCAATGAATTCATCAAGCATTTGAGGATCAAGTTTCATCGTATCTTCAAATGACCAGTTATGATTAATTCTTGTCTGGATTAAAATAGTTGTTGCGGCAATTGATCGGCGCTGCAGCGATTCTGTCATCTTCGCAGTAATCTGAGCGATTTGCTCAGAGCACTCGTCAGCTACTGATATAGCAAGTTTTGATTCCACCTGGCCTTGCATCACGTCAGAGATTGCAATATAAGCTTTCTCGGCAGTAGTCTTGTGATCTCGTGCGACACGATTCGCAAGTAATACCATGCTCGAAACACCATCCGATCCTTGCATTACGCTATCGACGAATGTCTTCTCTGCAACACTAAGATATCCTTTGCGTTGGATTTCTAGTACCCCGATTTCTTCATTACCAAGACGGACGGTTTCCGTATTTTTTTTAGGTTGGACAACAAAAGGTAATACAGTCATTAGATTCCACTAAGCGGCATAGGATGCCTAATAGCCGAAACTTTTCATCGCTTGCTCAATTAACGGAGTAGCATATTTATTGTAAGTTCCTTGCATATCGAACTGAGGGACCGGACCACCTCCAAGAATTACCGATTGAACCCAAGGCCTGCCAGGCATGTAAATGCTCACATTCGGGTTGCCATAAGGATATATATATCCGCCGTAATGAACGATTGCAGCATATTCCTCGTCGTAAAGGACTTGCAGCGAATCACCGCTAACTACAACTCGACCAGATTTTTGCAGCGCACCAGTATCGTAAATATCCCCATCTCCGTAATCCCAATCCCACACGTTATCTTTCATCGCCATAGCTAAAGCTAGTTCCAGATCTGCAGCCAATAGAAGTAATGCCGTCGAATGGGCTTTTTCTACTGCGTCGGAGAAGTTTTTGACGAAATCTTCCATCAAACTAAGGTCGGGCCGCTTCAGTGCCTTGAATTCCAATTCAATAGATAAAAGATCCTTATTCCTAGAAAGTTTATCAAAGGTTTGACTTAGTTCAACAAGGAAATCTTTTGCCATTAGTTTTGAACTTCAGAACCAATAATCTGAATCTCAACGCCACCAAGAGCTGGATACAAAATCTCATCGATACCTTTACCTCCGAACTTACCACTAGAGCGTTGTATTACTCCTTTTAGTACTGCATCATTACCAAACTTTAAATCAATCTCCTTACCAGGCAACAAGAAGGTCTCTTGCGCTGTGACCTGAGTAAAAGTTAAACTAGAAATATTACCTAGCCAGTCAACTCCACCAGAAACAACGGCCTTTTGCAAAGCGTAACCTCTGTAGTAAAATTGATCGCCACTAGCTCCAGGAAGCATTCGACCTTCAAGTTGTGATTCCAGCGGAAGTTTTTTGGATCCAGATGTAACGCCGGAGTACTGTTGTCGCTGGATATAGCAACGAATCACGTAAATACTGCCGACAGCAGCCGTTGGCCTCCCATTGACCATGGTCACAGCCCCTTGAACTGAAGTCCTAACCAAACTGTTGGCGTACTCAAGTAAAGGGCTTGCCATCCGAATTGACCTACTAGGCTAGATTGCCGACAATAAGAAAACGGGAAAACTTGTAAAGAATAACTATTCCCAATGAAAACAAAAAAGACCAAAGTTGATAAAATGACAATTCAAGAAAAATATAATTCTTTAAAACGACAAACGGAGCAGGCAGGTATGACCGTAACAGAAAAAGATGGCAAGTTAATTATCGCAAAGAAAAAGCAATAAAACCAAAGAGCTTCTCAGAGGCCATCAGCAGCCCTGTTGTGGCATCTTGACTAATGGCTGTGGGACTAGGCCTACAGGCCAAACAAGTGCCTCCTGGTCGCCTGCAGGTACCCCTCAGGGCTTTATAGCGTTACAAGCTACTTGGTAATTGTTATGAATCCAATTGTTTTGCCTCAACCTGATTTAGTTCCTGCTCTGCCGCATCCGCCAAGCAATCCATAAAATCTTCTTCCGTCCAATCATTCAATGGAGCATCCATTGGATCATGCTTATCCCATGAGATCTTAATCGTTCCGTCTTTGTCTTCTTCAACCTTGATCATAACCACTTCAAGCAGCTTGGCGTTATTCTACCAGTGTGCCACATAAATCTAAATCAAGACCAAACTTTCCGGCAAAGAGCGATAATGATGCTAATGACCACCCACCAATTGTCAACTGTAGCCCAGGCCGTCTGCCGAATTCATTCCACGATAAGTAACCCTGGAACAACGCAAAATCACGCATTCCGCCGACTATAACCGCTGCCTCGGGACCGAAATCTTTAGTGAAATGACAACTTATTAAAGACATGGATCGCTTGTGACATCAGTATAGTCTAGCAGTTTCCCTTCCTTGAAGTGCAGCTTCAATGTTGGCCATTCGTCCCACACGCCATCCCATCGTTCTGGATAAATTTTTATATATTTAGTAATCGGGTAGGATATGAATCTTCCGCGGCTGCCAGTCTTTTCCCATTGATAATTTAAAAATTGACAGTCAGGATTATAATCCGGGTGCTCCTCATCCAATAGAATAAAATTACTTGTTCCCCTATAACAGGAGTAAAAAAGCCGGCCAGCCGGATTAATCCAAAAGCTCGTCATCGTGCCGCCGAAACCATGATCTTCAATATCTTTTGTTTGGCAGCTTACATTAGTGAATTGCTCACCAAGGTCACAGGAGCTCGTGATATAATCAAACATCCCCATGCCATAACCCCTCTAGTAGTTCTGTCTCTTCCTTCATTCTATCCATTAGATCCCAATCGAATGCGATAAGTTTTTCTTCTCCCGCCTCGATCCTTTCCATCATTTGGATTAAATCTTCAAGGAACCACTTGGGAAGAGTCTCATCACAACCTAAATCACTCCAAAACCATCTCAGACATTCTTGATAGGCGTCATCTTTTACTGATATCGCGTATCCACTATAATTTCCTAGCATTAGATCCCGCCAATGCCTGAAAGATAACCCGATAGACCTCCAACCAGTAACAAAGCAATGATTGAAATAATAATCAGTCGTAGTCATTGCAATTTTCCGTCGGCTTCCTAGCTTACCTTTCCTTCGGATTGGCCACTAATCAGTCGCGTTATCCGAAATTATAATGCAGCTCGGAAGGTTGCTGTTTGATGTGAATGCGTCTGACCACCAGTCCCACAAAATGTCTTCTAATACTTCCTTGTCTTTATTCATTTCATTCCAACTTTCCAGCTATCACCAGGATATTCTAGCGCAAGTTTGCGATTTCCACAACCATCGTTCCACCATTTCTTGCCAAAATTTGGACTTCTTTTGCCTTTCCTTATTTCACTCATTTTTCTTTTGGTTTCTTCTGAAGCAGTTTTACCTTTACGCGCTTCACTCATTTTTCTTTTGGTTTCTTCTGAAGCAAGTATGCCTGAACAATTAGTATTGCCTATCCTTGACTCACTCATCCTTTTCCTGGTTTCCTCTGAGTGTTTATAGCCTAGTGAATTAGTATTACCTTTCCTTGACTCACTCATCTTTCTTCTAGTTGCTTCCGAAAAAATAACGCCAGAAGTACCCTCACCACCATTGGTTCTATTGCGAAGAATACCAGTTCCCAAATCTTTTCTACCAAACACATCAATCATATAGATTTCATGTCTAAAGGCTTCTTCTTCAGTTAGATTTTGTTTTAAATATATTATTCTACTTTTATCTTTTGGTGGTTTTATTCTTCTCCATCTAGAATGCATCCTACTGCCTCTACCCTTACCGATATAATAAGGTGTTCTATCTTCGCGTAAATATGCGTAAGTATAGTAATCCATCCGTTCTTGTGGCGGACCAGAGAATTCGTCTAAGTTTCTCCATGATACTTCTGTGCGTTGAGTGCTTGCCATTTCGCAATCAATTCAAAGCATTCTCCTAAAGTATAGCAGTATCCAGTATATTCATCGATATGTTCTGGTCCAGTGCAAAGATGCCAGCAATAATCTCCTGTTCCACTGATGTCTTGTGTAATTTCAACTTTCATTTCCCCTCCAGTTCATCTAAAACACCAGCAGCATAAGAACCAAAGTCAATCTCACCTGACTCTGTGCCACCACAATACTCGGGAACATTCTCCATCAGGTATTCATCAAAGTAAAGAAAAACAAGAACTGCTTTTCGTTTATCTTGGATACCAGGTTCCGCGATAGTTTTCGCAACCATATTGAAGAGTTCGGTCATGGAAAATGTCATTTTTTCAAAGATCTGACGATAGCGTTCTTAAGAAAATTAAACAAGAAATAAGCACCAAGTACTTTTATCCAGGCAATGTTTAGAGCAAAGATAAAAGTCAGAACTGCCCAGATAATTGTAGCAGCACCTAAAAGAACAATTACTTCGCCAATAGCAGCGCCCAATAGTTCTCCTAATTCTTTTGATTTTGCAATCTTTTTTTGCTCGTCAGTCATGCCCCACTGTTGGAGGTTCTTGACGAATTGTTCAGTTTCAGTCTCGGTCATTTCGCTTTGTGAATATGAGGCCATTATAATGCATCGCAGGGGTCCTAGAGTACCCCGTCGCCGGCCAGGAAGTATCTACCTCAAAGTTTGGATCAAAGTCTGCATTAACTTCTGTCGGATAATAACCTCTGGGATTACATATGATCCTGCATCCGCCAATCATATAATCCATACTTTCGTGCGTATGTCCATGAGACCAGTATTTGATTTGAGGATTATCCAAGATTAAATCATCAAGGCCACTTACATAAGCACCATTCGCAATGCCAGAATTCCTGTATTTTGGATGAACCGATTGGTATGATGGTGCATGATGAGTAAGAACCCAGACCTTTTGGTTTTTGAACATCGGCAGAGTATCCAAGAGAAACTGTTTAGATTTCTTATGAAACCCCAAAGTATCATCAGGATTTAACTTACGATAGTTAGAACCAATACGAATGGTCTTATAATCATTCATGCACTGTGCTGCTTCCATCATTTCCAGGGCATTCTCATTACGAAAATCAGTCCATAGCGTTGCGCCAAGAAATACCCAATCTTTAATTTTTACAATACTGTTTTCCATCAGGTGAATACCATCTGGAAGATTTTCTTTAAGAACACCCCAACTTCCTTCATAGTTATAACCATACGCTTCGTGGTTTCCTGTGATATACAGAACCCGATCGAAGTTTTGTACACACTTATCGAGAAAGTCGGAATAAATCCGATTTAGTGACCCTTTCTTGCTGAAGTGACGAGCATTAAGAATATCTCCACCAAGAATAAGAACTTCACCTTCTCCGAGATCAGGAACCCCTTGGCCATCTTCGCAGGCCTCTAAATGGAGGTCACTGACTATATTAACTTTCATCGTCCCCTTCGGTTTTGCTGCAATTTAAATCCAATCACTTGCGCTCTTCAAGTTGTTTATTGAGTTTGCCCATAAGTTTATCAAGTCCATGAGTAGGTATATCATAATCTTGAGCCGACTGTAGCTCACCCTTGTAATATCCAAGAATACTAACAATCTCTACAATATCTTTATGTTGTAGTTTAATTTCTAACTTTTCGTGTAAAAACTTTTCCTCCTTTTTGTCTCTGGGTTTTGGTTTCTTTGATTTCTCGTCACAGTCAATACACATGAAGGCATACCCTTGCTTGAACGACTCCACCACTTGAAAGTTTTTCTTGTTCAGTGGTTTTTCTTTATTGCAACAGTTACAAATTCGTTTCATTAGTAATCATCCTCATCAAAAGTGAAGTACTCCAAAAGGGACCCCATCACGCAATCTTCCACAGTTTCAATAATGGTCTCTGCCGTGGGAGCTTCGTTATGCTTATAAGCGCGATGGTAACCACGCCTGACACCTTCACTGACGGCTTGATCCAGTATGACACGGAATTTTGGTTTCATGGCTTGGAATGGTGAGTTCGAATGCAACTAAAATAGACACACACATTATAAGCCGAACAAGACGGACCATATCCGTGGCGCCACGAAAATGGTTACGAGCACGTTTGTAGATTTACAAGCATGCTTCTATATACGAGTAAATGTCGCTGCCTTACGCTATTTATGGTGTTACGGAAATGATTGTAAACCCGTCGATTCCCACGGGGTTAAAAGTAAAGACCGGGTTTTTAGGGGCGTTCTCAAACTTTCGGGCGAGGAACGTTTAATGCAGTTAACCTAGCCGCAAACCAGCATCGTAGACGTATCCTCTATTCCGGCTGTTCTGGCCAAATTACGTTCCACGGAAATCCTTCTTGTTGCGGTACATTCCGCAGTTCTTCGCGATACGTTGCCCATGTAGCCCGTAGTACTGGCGCATCAGGTAGTTGGGTCCAGTCGCAATCGGCAAGGCGCTTGTTGCGATCATCGCGAATTGACTTGCCTTGCTCT
>Ga0181358_1000345_pt1 | contig 20742 bp, 24 predicted proteins | sample Fa13VDMM110SD_FD_130096 | JGI IMG/M metagenome (GOLD analysis project Ga0181358, IMG submission 130096) | Freshwater viral communities from Lake Michigan, USA - Fa13.VD.MM110.S.D | ecosystem: Environmental > Aquatic > Freshwater > Lake | place: USA: Michigan | collected 2013-09-24 | reverse complement strand
TTCCCATGGTTAACTTTGAACTCTAACTTTTAATTTTGAAATGGCATCTAAAAATTCTTCTACGGTTAGATACTTTCCGCGTTCTGTTACTATCTTAATATAATTAATGATATCATGATCCTCGTCTATAATCTTTTTAAAGATACGAAATCCATCGGCTGCCCAAAAGACTCCGAACCCATTGTCATCTCCTAGCTGATGATCATCTTTAATTAAATCATCTTGCGTACTCTTCGGGTACATTATATAATATTTCATTCTTGAGCTTTAAATGTTTTGATATAATCCAATACATTGCGTTTCGGCTTCCATTCTAATAAATCTCGGGCCGTACTATCTGTACATAATGTTTCTTGAGCTTCACCTGGCTTATCTACTGTATAAACTAGTTCATGGTCGAATACATCTGCTATCTCTTTAACAGAATAATTTTGTCCATATCCTAATTCGAATATTTTATTCCATGCTGAATATTCATTAATACGTATCAATGCATCTACAATATCATCTACATGTGTAAAGTCTCTACGTTTGCTTCCATCTCCGTGTATTGTTAATGGTATGCCTTTTTCAATACAACGTATCCAGGCTCCTATCAATGTACAATACCCGCCTTCAGTTAACTGATATGGTCCATATACATTATAGAATCTAGCAATACTAGCTTTCAACCCGTAATGTGTTTGAAACAGTTTAATAATCTCTTCGCCAATATCTTTACTAAAGGTATACGGATTCTTAAACTTACCAGAATGATGTGAACTACTTCCAGCATACACTAACGGTATATCTTGTTCAGAGCACCATTTTGCTAATTTCATCGTAGCATTTGCATTTGTAGTAAAATATGCTTCCGGATTCTCGAATGAAGGTTGTATTCTAGCAATTGCAGCTAAATGATATACAACATCAAATTTACCGTAACCAGAATAATCACTTATATTACGAATATCAAAATCAATATACTGACATCCTTTTTGATGATTTGATTTAAGTCCGGTATGATAATTATCAACTGATACAACTGTATGTCCTTCTGATAATAATCGTTTAATTAAATTAGTGCCTACAAACCCGGCACCACCTGTTACTAATACATTCATAGTTTTATTAATTCTTGTTCATGTGTGTCTAAATTCATTATGGTAACTTTCAGATTGCCGAGTTGATATTCTCCTTGAAAATCTTCTACATCTTTACATGTTTGAGTTACTATATCTGACAGATTTTGTATAGTATTAAAATCTTCCTGTGTAAGATAATTAGCATCGAATTCAACTACGATATCGTTTTCAGCATATGGCTCATTCTCATCTTTAATAAGTACTCGTCTAGTTAAATCATATTTAGTATTATCTTGCTCCATTTCAATATAATCATTAGCTCGACCTATTACATTAAATACTTCTTCTGTATATATTCTATCACACCATGGCTCCAGAGCTTGCAATAGTTGCAAGTTACCGTTATTCATTACAAATGCTATATTATACTTATAAGGTATAATTGGCTTCATATACTCATCATGTTTACAAAAGTGCCCCCATTTGCGAATAAAGTTTCGGCTACTACGTATGTTTTGAGCTTCCCATTCAGAACTATTCTTACCTGGAGTAGTTAATGTCGGATTGAACCTACTCCCACGACACGTCATATGATATACACAGCCTTTCCATGTTTGAATGAATTTAACACCGTTCAATTGAAATCTATTAAAGATGTCACTATCTTCTTTACTCTGCGGAGCATATAATGGATCATGTCCGCCTATTTCTTGAAAGTCGGCTTTCATAAATGCCCATGGGGCGAAGATGCCTTCTGTTGTAGTATTTCCCTTAAAGCCGTTAGTTGATGAGAACCATTCTAAGAACTTCCCTTCGTTAAAGTCTTCAGGCTCAACTCCCCAATCTGCTAGTACTTTCTCAGGGCCATCTGGATGCAATGGCGGTTCAATTCTTGTTAATGATACTATTGTCTTCGGCTTGATATATTTTTCAATTTCATCTAACGCTCCAGGGCATAGATACATATCTGCATGATAAATCATACAAATATTATAACTAGCAACTTCATTGACTAATCTATCGTATAATATTGTATGTCCTAAACGTTTCGGTCCTTCGTTACGTATACATTTGAAGTTAGTATCACCTCCTTCTAAAACTTGTTGGCACCATTCCCATGTACCATCACTACTGAAGTCATCGGCTACACATATCTCTACAATATGGTCACCTTGATTATCTCTAATTGCTTGATATGCCCATTTAAGGTATTTCAAGTTATTTCTTGTCGGTTGAATTATTGATATTTTCATATTTCTTTATTTAAACACATTATGTATTGTATCGTATAGTTTACTATAGTCACGATAACCTCGAGCTAATATATCATCTTTTTTGTCAATTACCGAATATATTTTAGCATTTGATAATTTTTTAAAGTATGTTTCTCCTTCGAAGTATCCTGGTCGTATATCACCTGAGGTATTTACATAGATCACAACTGGCATTCCAAAGTAACTACATAAAATACTAGACCCTCCGCCCATTGACATAAACCCAGATGATCTAGAATATATTTTCAATTGGGACTCATTATAAGTACCAGGAACATTTTTTATTATATCATCAAATAGGTATGCCCCATCTAACATCTCGATTAGCTGATAATCTGTAATTACGCCAACTCCTTCTACATTAGCCGTAATATTAGTATTAACAAGTTCATTAGGATCGGTTGCAAATTCAGTATTGTTGGGTCGTTTATAAATAACTGAATAACCTTGTCCGGTTAAGTATGTAATGATATTGTATAAAGACTCTATATCAAAATACCCTACCGGAGATGCTCCATGTTCTAAATTAAAACGATTGGATATCAAAATAAAATTTTCTGGTAAGTCTAATGAAGCATCATAGTACTTAGTTTTATAATCGGGAGCTATCCATTTAGAATAATCTAAACATCCATTAACTTCACATTTTTCAGCATCTGATAACTCCGAATAGTCTCTACCCGTTAATGCTAAGGCATTATGGTGAATCCATGAATTAGGTAGATTCTGTACTCCGTTAGTATTGTTATCTATACTACGTTCGGTATAATATTCTTCAACGTTATCCGTAAAGAAATAAAAAGGTTTCATATCTGTACATGTAACTACCTTTTCTAGTAATCCATGTTCATGTAACCAATTTGCATATGGTATTGAACAAACGAGTTCATATCCAAATTCTGGGTTCACGTCAATTATCATAATAATACTGCTTTAGTTGTTTGAGTTGAATATCTATATCATACGTCTTAATATCTGATACTAAACATTTATTAATACCTTTATCAACAGGTATAATATTAATACGTTTATCGAATATTTGCGATATGTATTGTAACAATGTATACTTAGATACACAATTTCCAGAAACGACTGTTTCTATATCATATGAGTCCCAATGATACATTAACATCTTGCATTGTGTAGCCCATTCATAAGTAGTAATACCGTTCCACATAGCTTCTGTATAACCATCACACGATTCATTGTTAGTATTTAAAAACCATTCCAATAAACTTTTCTTATCTCGTAACTCCGGTCCGATTATAGAACTTCTTATAATCTTTGTCCGCTTTCCTAATGATACAATATAATCACGAGCAGCTTTTTTAGATAAGCCATACTCATCGGCATCCATCTCACAATCAGTACCCGGGTGTATAATTTTAACATTAGCATTTTGGTCTAGCCAAATTGGTAATGAAGAATTCGTATCGAAGTTAGATGTCTTTTGCGGTATCGATCCAATTGCATTCACAATGAAATCGCCGTGAAAGGCTTTCACATATGATTTGAATTCATCTGACGGATATCTGCTATCAGTCGTGAACACAGAATGAACATTGTCAGTAAAATACTTTACTAACATATGACCTAACATGCCATTATGGCCTAGGATTAAAATATTCATAGCTACTTAAAATACTCATTAATTCGTTTTTATCGACAACTACCTTATCACTTGAAAAATCTGTAAATGGTAAACCTTCATTATATACATCTTTATAATGCATTATGTAATAACCATTATCTATTTTTACTCTCGGAGATTCTTCAACAGAAAACATAGATTCATGTATTTTTTCTGAAATCCTCGGTACACCTAATTCATATTCTAAACCAAATTGTTCTCGATATATCTCAAATAAATCTATAATTCTAAAAGCCTTTACATCTGGTATTACATTATACCCTGTTAATGTTAATGCATGTTCTATCAGATCAACGGCTTGATCTGCCGTAATCATAAATCTTGTCATCTCAGGTGAATATAATTTCAACTTATACTTTTTATGTATTGCATCCCAAATCAACGGAATCACACTACCGGTAGAATTTAAAACATTACCGTAAATAGCAGATGATAACAATACATCAGACTTTTCAGCATTAACAATAAACGATTCTCCGGCAACGAACTTCATTGCACCGTATAATGTAGTAGCTGCTCTTGACTTATCAGTTGATACAAAACAAGCTGCTGAAAAGTTATTTTCTTCTGCTACTCGTCTCGAATTAACAGCTCCATTGATAATAGTCTGTACACCTTCTTCTATATTCTGATCGACAGCTTCTATCTGTTTTAATGAAGCAGCAAAAATACCAATATCATGTCCTTTAGATGCTCGTTTCATTAAATCATAATTACGTACATCTCCGATTACACAATTGATATTTGGAAATTCTTTCTTAAGATAATAATGTTTAGCTTCGTCACGACTGTAAATAGTAATTTCATTGTCATGATAAAATCGAGCAATCAAGCTACGTCCTAAAAATCCAGCTCCACCTGTAATGAATATTTTTTTATTTTTCATAATTTAACTTTTTTTAGAAATTGGGTTTCTGAGTAATACTTGTTATAATTTTCTTTACATACATTGGTACAATATATATAAAAATCATCATCTATCCTAAGTCTTTTTGCTATTTGTCTAGCCGAATCTAAATCTCCAACATCTACTGTTAGATCCGGATGACATATTTCTTGAGTATCTAATCCTTTGTATCCGATACATGGTATTCCTAAATATGCACAATTCAATGCAAATGTACCTGCAGCATGTGTCCTCATTAAATGTACACCGTACTTAAATTCATTTAATTTATGTATCCATTGTGTCCAATTCATATAAGGCAAATGAGTTAGTAAATGCTCTTCTAGCGGTTGTTTACGTCCCATTGATGGTGCATATACTTTTTCAGATTCCGATAACTCCTGTGCTATTGTATATGAATCAAAACCACCGTACCATGAAACAAAGTTTCCGCCTATAATAACATTTGATCTAGGTACTGAAGCTAATTTACCTATAACATCTTCAATCATCAATGATGGCATAACTCTAACATCAGAGTGATTTGTTAAACCTTTATAATACTTTCTATCGGACTCATTATGAGTAAAGATGATATCAGCCGAAGTCAATGTATTGAAATACCAAATTTGTCTTTCTAGGTCATAGTCCTGCCAATACCAATTAGGTCCTTCTTGCATTACTGCTACTTTTGCGCAATTTAATTTTAAATTATTGATATTAAAATCTGGATTCTTTTTTGGGATGATAACTATTCCTAGATCATATTGGTCTACTGGAATGTCTTTTATATTGTAATGATCCGCATCTAATGCACACATCCATGCAAATTCAACTCTCATATTTTCATGGGTTCTATGTATCTTACCATGGAACCCCATTTCTGTAAAAAATGCTATTCTCATTGAAAATTAACCTTTGTAATTAATCCTTCGTAGTTATTTAATATACGGGGCGGAGTACCTCCAAAATTATATCCAGACTCATGCCCTATACCTTTAACATATGTTATTGCTCCTATTTCAATTGCCTGATTAACTGCTTTATGTACATGATTTGTATATTGTTCTAATCCGTAATCATCAAATACAATATAACAATCTTCATTACAACTCAATGAAAATGCAGAATTAATATCCGTAACCACATGTTCATAGTCATGACCCGCATCGATTAAGAACATTGATACTTCATCATTAATAGGTAAACTACGTCCAGAATATAAATCAAAATTATCAATATATACAATGTTATCGCGGTCTTTATTCATTTCTTTTCCGGATGCATTGTCATTGATATTGATAGTATACACCTTCTTAAATAAGAATGATAAGATCCTAGTCGTTTGTCCTTTGTGAGTACCAAACTCAACTGCCACTTTATCTTGGAATCCTTGAAAGTAATCCCATACATCTCTCTTAAATCTGAACGATGTAGTTGATAGATTATCAACCTTATCTTCCTTAATATACTTTAAAATTTCTTCGATCATAATTCACTTATAAATTTATTATTAACTGTATAATTGGCATGTATATAATTCAATGCCAATTGGAACTGTTTATAGTTATCATTGTTCCAAACATTCTTATTCCAATCTCCCGCGATATGCGACTGAAACATTAGACAATTACCGTTATGTAATTTAATATCTGTTTCATGTATTCCATCATGCCCGTATACTGTTTTACAATCTCCCCATAGTAATCCCATGTTATGATCATAATGTATTGCAGCATACTTAAATACTTGTCTCAATTGTTCATTGGATTGCGGTGAACATACCCAACCCGGATTTCTCCATCCTATAGGATCTACTCCGACAGCTTTCCATTCGTTTTGTATCAAACGAATCCGATCTGCAATTTGCAGTGTATCTTGTAATTCAGCAAATTCCATTTCACCCCAAATGTCTTTATTAGATGTTTGATGATAATGCCCATGTGCCGCTAATTCAAAATATTCTAAGGACTGTAACCAATCGGTCCAATCTTTATGCTCACTAATAGGATATTGACCATGATAGTTACTAGGTATGAATAATGTAAATTTAGTACCAAACTCTTTATGTAAAGAATCTAAATATTCCATACATTCATCTCCCGGCATACCCCAGCCTTTCTCTGGGTGTATATCATCGATTGCTACAGTTAGATTGATTTCCATACATCTCTCCATGTAAATGCTTTATAATTCGGATTGAAGTTATTATAAACGTTCTGTTCACACATGCGATTGGCAACTGTATACCACTTATTACTATTACGCTTCTGGCCAACTGTCTCTCCCGTCTCACCTACAATATAGTTACGTTTATCTTTATGCTTTCTGTTATGTACCATTAATAAATTACGGAAATGATATTGTGGTATATCACCTAATACTTTATTAGTCATCATCATGAATGACGAATCTTCATGTACAAAGAATACTGATCTTGGAATATTCACCCCGGCCTTTATTACCTCTGATGAAATTACTAATCCACACCCATTAAATTTATGAGGTGATATTGTACTTACATCTAACTGTTCAATCGAATCATTAAATGTATTCATTTCATCAATTGACATATCGTAATTTAGTCCCCACCAATCTTCTTTAGAATCTGAGTGTTTAAAATCGGTAAACTGTACATGTTCTAATGGTTTCCATGTATCATCCCACATTTTACATATAGCAAATGTAGCTATATACTTAGGTGTTAAATTACTCTGAGCCTCATGTAACATATGTAATGATTGAAATGCCTGGCCAGGAACTAACATATCAGTCTCGCCCCATACTAATACATCGACCGAATCACAATATCGATCGTTAAATTGTCGACGATAATCTGCAATAGTATATAATGAACTTTCTATACGTAGATTAACATTATCCAATGTGTTATTAATCTTTGATATAATAGATGACATACAAGACTTTAATACATTATCACTTGTAGGTTTTTCTAACGTTGTATCGTCTGTTACAACAATATCGATAATAACATTTTCTTTATCATATAGATCAATCGCATTTTTTAATGAAATGAGATACCCATCGATTATATCAAGCTCATACCATTGTACGAGACATCCTATTGCAAATTTAGTTTTCATATAAGTGCCTATAAGTTTTTCCCATCCATTGATTTACTATCGGCGGACCGCCTTCTACTGCACAAAAATGATATAGCCAACCAATTTTTGTAAATGTAAAATTGTCATCTAGTATTTCAAATCGTTGCATGTCCTGCATATTCCATTCATATGGAAGAATCTCTAATTTAATATTCTCTTTACGTGTCATGAAATTCAATATTGGCTGGTCTGTACCTACCCCATATGTTTTTTGCATCGTTAATAAATTCTGCACATTATCAAAATAAAATTGCTGTAGCTTCGTGTAGAATTCTTTATGTGATTTATTGATAATAACCATCCCAGCATTAAAATAGTCAAATGGCGAAAACGTAATGTCTTGGAACATATGTGTTTTGTAATTTTCATAACTTCTACACACCCAATCCATACTACCATAATTCCTGACAACTGCAAAATCATCGCCCGCCTTTTCAAATATATTCGGAGCGTCAGGATGTATAATTGTATCAGCATCGACAATCATAATTTTATTATAGTCAATACCTTCGTTCTCCAATAAATCAAATACAAATATCTTATGCCAAATTATATTCATATAGTCCTTAGGATATATTCTATCCTCTAATATGAATAACTCACACTCATTCTTTTTACACCAAGCCTTCCAACTATCAATTGAAAAGTGATATGATTCTGATCTAGAAACGCGATCAGCTTCTTTAATGTTTATAATAAAAACTATATTCTTACTCATAATTATGCTTTATAAAATTCCATAGTTGTTCAATCACTTGAGATCTTTCATGTTTAGGTATGCCGTTAAATATCCAATTATATCCGTATTTTATAAAATACGGAGTTTGATCAACATTAAGTTGCCAATTGTATTTGAATAAATCTCTTCGATGCATATGCGTTAATTTATATGCCATTGGTAAATCAGTTTTAACATCTACGTTATTAATTTGTAACCAATAATTCAAAGGTGTTTGATCATTACCTTTCTTAACAATGACATCTTGAAGTTGCATGAATACCTGTTTATTATTTTCATACAACTCTTTAAATGATTGCATTGTTTCTCGATGTGCTTCATTAAAGATAATAAAACCTGAATTAATATAATTAGTCATATTCAATTTAAAGTCATTAAAAAATGGCTTATATCCTTGTATACTTTGATATATCCAATTCATATTATCAAAGTCTCGCCACCCGACAAATTTATGATCTGTTAATTCAAAGAAATTTGGAGCATCCCATTTATACATACATGTGCTGTCAACTAATGCGATCTGATCATAGTCTATACCTAAACTTTCAATTACATCAAATGCATATATAGCCTTTTGCCAGTTAACTCGATACTCAGTCAAATCTTTTTGTAACGGCTCGTTAAACTCCACAAACTCGCAATCAAAACGTTTACAAAAATGTTTCCATGTAGCCTTTGTATACTCGAAGTATTTAAAATCGCCATACTTATCATTATGGTTTTCATTTTTAATGCCTACCCAAAATATCACATTTCTTTTCATTATTAACCTATTTATTATCTAGTCAATATAATAACTTTTTCTATATTATCCTAATTTTTTTACACTTTTACAGAAAGTTAGTGCCGATTCGACTACTTGATGCATATCATAGTATTTGTATTCAGCTAAACGACCTCCGAATATCACATCAAGCTCATTATCAGCTAATGCTTTATATTTAAGATACGTTTCTTGATTACTAATATCATTTATAGGATAATACGGCTCTTCATTTCTATTCCATTCAATCGGATATTCTTTAGTAATAACGGTTTTATTTGAAGTATCGTTATTAAAATGCTTATGCTCAATTATTCTAGTATATGGGATATCACTATCCGTGTAATTAACAACCGAATGTCCTTGGTAGTTATCATAATCTAATACTTGATGTTCAAACTTTAATGGTCGATATTCTAATTCTCCAAATTGATAATCGTAAAATTTATCAATAGGACCAGTGTATATTATTTTTTTAGCTAATGTATTATACGTTTCTCTATCTTTAAAATAGTCAGTATTTAATTTTACGTCAATACCATCTAATAACTTTTCAAATAACTCAGTGTATCCATTTTTTGGTATGCCTTGATATATATCAAAAAAGTAATTATTATCGTATGTAAACCGTACGGGTAACCGCTTTATAATAAATGCCGGTAGTTCTTTAGAAGACTTCATCCATTGTTTTTCAGTATATCCTTTAATTAACTTTTCGTATACATCTGTTCCTACTAGTGCTAATGCTTGTTCTTCCAGATTTGTAGGAGTATCTTTATATCGTTGTGATTCAATAATTTGTTTAGCTTCAGCCGGTGTATTAATATTCCATAGCTTATTAAAGGTCCACATATTAAATGGGAGTGAATATATTTCATCTTTATAATTGGCTACTACATGATGTCGATAAGTGTTAAACTCTACAAATCGATTAACATATTCCCACACTTCTGTATTTGATGTATGAAAGATATGTGCTCCGTATACGTGTACATTAATGTCATGTAATTTAGTAGTATAACAATTCCCGCCGTAATGTGCTCGTTTTTCAATCACCAAACAATTATACCCTTTATCAGTAAGTTCTCGTGCAGTGATAGCTCCATATATACCTGAGCCTATAATTAGATAATCGTACATTATTTAAAAGTATTTAAGTAGTTAATATAATCGATATTTACAACAACTTCTAACGAAGTTCTGTATTTTAGTTCTGCCATCATATCTAGTCCATACTGCCAAACTACCCCGCCAAATGTTTCTTTAGCATATTCGATAGTATTACGTATAGATGTACTATCAGATTCCGTATAATATGGATAATCGGGCGGTACTAAATTTATCGCTGCTACATCATATGAATGAATAATATTAGATCCTACGGCAGCTGCTGTTGATATTTTAGTATTCGGTTTAAAAAAAAATTGTGCGGTATCGGATGGCCTTACAGAATAATGACATGAATACATTGGTGAAGTACTAGTTTGTGCACCCCATTCATTAACTATAGTTAGTTCTGGTATCTGGTCATTATAAAACAACCCGCCGTCATGTCCTAAAGATCCTATATAAGCTAAACTAAAAGAATCTTTGTTAAATTTATCAATGTTAGTAAGATGCCGTTTATCCCAGTGATGTGGTATGAATACTGCATTAATATTTTTGTTAATATGATTGATTGCAATTGTCATCTCAATCGTCGGAGTAATTATACCGTCCCATGGTAATGTACATACATCATGTATAGAATAATCGCCGTTAGCTACCGCATCTACTATATCAAGTATTAATATATTATTATTACGTTTCAATATTTCAAATTCACGTGCAGTACATGATTTAATAAATACTATAACTGAATCTTTTAATGTATGGAATACATTAAAAATATCAGTATCGTCAAACTTACCGACAAGGAAATCACTATTATATCCGAGTACTTTCAATTGTTCACATATATCTTGACCGCGGTTGATTGCCGACCCACGTCTATTATAGGAACGAAATATTATTTTTTTCATATGTTAGTTTTATGTTTTAATTTGTTTAACCAATATTCTATCATTTCATTTAACATGGACTCGAACGTGTAGTCATGACTCCACCTCGTTGCTTTAATAAGTTTAGATGAATCTCCTTTAAGGTTATGAAGTTCTTCCGGTCTAAGAAACTTCTCATCTTGAGTTACATACTCTCTATAATCTAAATCTAATGAACTAAATACGTAATGGCATAGCTCGGCCACTGAATGTGATATACCAGTGGCACATACATAATCTCCAGGTTTGTCTAGTTGTAGTATTTCCCACATTGCTTTAACATAATCTTTTGCATGCCCCCAATCTCGAGTTGCATCTAAGTTACCTAATTTCAATTCGTTAGATAACCCTAATTTAATCTTAACAGCCTCTTTACAAACTTTATTAGTTACAAAGTTAGTACCCCTTCGTGGAGATTCATGATTAAATAAAATGCCATTTGAGATAAACATACCATAAGAGTGTCTGTAGTTTCGACTTATATTGTAAGCAAACGCCTTTGCACAACCATATGGAGATACTGGATTCATTGGGGTAGTCTCTCTTTGATAGCCATCCATGTCAATTGAGTTGCCGAACATTTCAGAGCTACTGGCTTGATAGACCTTTGTATTAGGAGAGACTGCTTTAACAGCTTCTAATACATTTAAAGCTCCTATTGCAGTTGCATTTGTTGTATATAATGGCTGGTCAAAACTTATTCGTACGTGAGATTGTGCAGCTAAATTATATAATTCATCGGGCTGTACTTTACCAATCACTCTCATTAATGATGCTAAGTCTGTTAGATCTGCATATTCTAAATTGAGCTTTGGGTATATATCGTCGCTAATACGAGCCGTTTGATTTTCTGCTACGGAATTACGTTTCAATATTCCCCATACCTCATATCCTTTTTCTAGCAAAAATTCTGCTAAGTAAGATCCGTCTTGTCCGTTAATTCCTGTTATTAATGCTTTTTTACTTGCCATAGTTGTTAATTATATTACTAATTGTATTTATATCTTCATGTGTCAATGCTTGATGATTAGGAATATAAAATCCATATTTGTCTAGCAGTTCACAATTTTTAAATTCTTGTTTACCGTATACTTCATACCACATTGGCTTATTTGCCATGTTACCGGCAATCAATGGGCGAACCTGAATATTATTTTTACTTAGTTCCTCTACTATACGTATTTTATTTTTATTGACAATAGGCATTGCAAAGTTAGAAATAAAATCAGTAGGTTTTACACTTAAGTTTAATTCATTAACATTGATGTTATTCAAGTATTGAACAAAGTTTTTATTCCTAATGGCACTATACTTATCTAACTTATTAATAGCACGTAATCCTATATAAGCTTGAAGGTCAGTGGCACGTAAATTAAAGCCAGGTACATAAAAATTATATAACGACTCAAAATCTGAAATGTTATATTTTGTTCTAAGTTGTTTTTGCTTATGTAACGGTAAATCTCGATCCCACCCATGGCTTCTCATCATTAATAATAGATGATAAAAATCTTCATCATCTGTATTTATAAAGCCGCCTTCAATAGTACTTAAGTGGTGACCAAAGTACATAGAAAAGAATGAAGCAAAACCAAATGCCCCTAAATACTTTCCGTAATACTTTGAACCCATACTCTCACAGACATCTTCAAATAGTGTAACGTTATAAGTCTCACATAGATTAACTATCTTTTCCATATTAGGTACTAGACCCAATGGCGATACCAAAATGAAAGCTGATGGCGATTCATTTTTAAATATAGTTTCTAGTTGATCTAAATCGCATGATAAGTCTTCTAAATTACAATCACACATTATAGGATCCATGCCCAATAACATCGGCGAACTTACATCCGTAGACCAACTTAATGACGGTATAACTATTTTTTTATTTTTAATATTTTTAGAATATAAGTACGCTGCTAAACTTAATAAAATTGCAGACGAACCTGAATTGACATAGACAGCATACGTTGTTCCTATTTTATCGGCCCAAGCCTTTTCCAATTCGACTGTTAGTTTGTTTTTAGTTAAGATAGGTATTTCATCTTGCAAGAGCCATTTACATAAAGATTCAATATCATCTCTATCAATCGTGTCGCTTACTAAATTAATTGGTCTCGAAGACTGTGTCATATACTTCCTTTATACCATGTGTTAATGATGTAAATTGAAAATCTGGGAAATGTGTTTTAAATTTATTAATACAAACATCTTTCCTATATTGGCCATCAGGCATTGAACTATCATACATTATATTCAAATCCTGCAATCCCACTGCGTCTAACGCTGTACGAGCTATGTCATGTATTGTCAAATTTTCAGGTGATGCTATATTAAAATTTTCATAAAGATCAGTTTCAATCATGATTGAAATTACTTTAGCTAAATCCTTTGCATATAAAATTTGACGCAGTGGACGACCTGTGCCGTATAATAATATCTCTGATGCCCCTGACTGCTTAGCATCATATATTTTCTTTAAGATTGCGGCAACTACATGACTACGGGTATCATATTTATCATATATGCCGTATAAATTACATGGAATGATATAACAATAATTTAAATTATACTGTTCTCTAATGCAATCAATATTAGTAGCTAATCCTCGTTTTGCAATACCATATGAAAAATTTGTTTTTGTAGGAGGGCCGTCATGCATTACATGTTCTGGCATTGGATATGTATCAGCCACATCTGGATATATACATGTACTAAGTAGACCTATAAAATTATTAACGGAATACTTTAAACAACTATTAACAATATTAGTATTCATCAATACATTGTCAGTATAATATTCTGTCTGGTGCTTCATATTATCTATAATACCGCCCACTCGCGCAGCTAAATGTATTACAATATCAGGACGTATATTCTTGATCATCGCATCCGTAGCTCTACAATCTACTAAATTATAATCACTACTTGATACATATATAGCATCCGGTAATAATTTTTTCAACTCAGAGCCGACTTGGCCACTACCACCCGTTACTAATATTCTCTTCTTTATCATAATACTACTTTAAATTATGTTTAACTCTTTAAAAATATTTTTATACATCCAATCCTCCGATAAAATATACTCATGAGCCAGCTTAAAATTTTCTTTAGCATATGGTAACATGTCCATATATAATTTTTTATTAAGTGTTTTTAGTATATCAGTTATTTCGGACACTTCGTTAAATATAATCATGCCCCGTATATCAAAGTAATTTCCTATAGATGGCATGCCATAGTATATTGGAATTGTACCTACCATTAATGGATTAATAATTTTTTCTGAGAAATGATAATCACGTGACTGATTCTCCATTGCAATATGAAACATGTAATCAATCAATCCTTTACTTATAGGATCAACTGGATTATATCCTCGGCCCATCACATCTATTATATCACCATGTCTTTCTATGATTTCATGACGTTTATAATGATCCGGTACATTACGCTTACCAGATGTTATAATTGATACTAACTTAGTTTTGTCATGTTCAACTTTTCTATCTGCAACATCGATCCAACAACCTCCGAACGGATAATATATAAAATTTTCACCTTTATCTAAAAGTTGTTTATCATTAATCAATACATAATCAAACAAATGATTGTTATTCATTAACCATTCATAACGGCCCGGCTGTTTTACATATGGTTCAATCATCCATGCAATACGTCGTTTATGTCCAGGTCTAGGCTGCATTACGTTGCCGTCAGTATAAAATACTAAATCTTCTATATCCGATACATTACGATCCCATTCGATATATTTTGAAAATGAAGTAGGTGGCATAGGATTATTGCTATACGCACAATGTGCAAACGAAGTATCAAGTATTTTTAATTTTAATTTACTCATATTACAGTCCAGTTATCACAGTATATATTTTCTGTTTTTAATTTTTTACTAGGTCCAAACCATAGTTTTGGGGCAATAACTTTTTTATCATGATTAGTATTCAAATAAGTACCCCACCACGAAAATGATGAATTAGCTATAATATTATGTTTACATAGTGACATTAAATATAAATCAATATAGTCATGTTCATTCTCAATAAAAATAAAATTATCGCCTTTGAAATTTTGTTTACACCATTCGATATCATCACTAAATACAATAAACATCGCATCTGGAAAATATGTAAATGCATTACTATAGTAACTTATATCTTGCACAGGGAACTTATCTTGTATCTGTACATAGTCACCGCGACGTACATGCACAGACACCGTACTATTACTTTCTAAAATATTTTTATATTTTGATTTGATGTAATCATATGATACTGGATCAATTGCAAATAACTCTAATATATATTCTTTAAGTAGGTATTTATCCGACTGAAAATATCCATCCAGCATTATATTCCTAGCATATCCAATTCCTAAGTATGAAAAATCTCTTGGCTCTATAAATGTATAATTTACCTTAGGTATGCCTTCATTAATATTACGAAGTATATTATTTTTATATGTATTTATATCTTGATGTACTTTAGAACTAGAGTTAAAATCGAATATAGCGATATCATTATATAACAAAGCTAATGTGTTAGCAGCGCCTATTTGAAATAGATAATTTCCTAATCCGCCACGTAAAATACTTGTTACCATTAAGAGTTAATATCGTCTAAAATTTTATTATATACATTTGTTAAATCATAATAACAGTTTGAATGTATTAAATCACTGTAACTAGATCTTTGTTCTGCAACACTCGGATAAACTCCATAAGTATTTCCACGCGATTGAATCATACGCATATAAAATATATCAATGTTCAATCGATTTGGATTTGTATAATGCCAATCTATACTAGCATTCCATTGGCAATTTGCATATGTATCTAATATAATATCATATACTGATGAATTAATAATATATGCATGTGTTGTTTTAGCAGCTGCTATCAAAGCTAGATTAGAATCAATTAAACGATTATCCTCACCGCGAAGATTAGCTCCTAAGTATAACATTTCAAATTGCAATCCAAGCTTTTCTAACTGATTAAATGTTTCATTTAAAACGTTTAAAGCTTCTGCTGTAAAACTAACATCATCTTCTAATACTAAAATATTTTTATAGTTACGTTCTTTAGCTAACTTGATACATTCGTAATGTGATTTAGTACATCCTATGATACCAGGTTGTATATTAGCAGCTGATATCCGTTCTACCTGATCTTCAATTCCTAGTTTTTTAAATTCTTCTATAGATTCTTGCCATCTATCAGTACGTGAATCTAAATTTATACAAAATATTTTATCGATATTCCTCACATTGTAACCCCGTTTAAATTTTTGAATATGTCGTATAAGTGTAATGCTACATTATTAGGATGCATTTTATTGACAATTTCTTTTCTGGCATTATCTACAATATATAAATAATCCTTGTAATTTCCTAATATTAATTCAATTTTTTCTTCGAGGTCACTGAAGTCATGTTTACATGCTATATATGTAACACCATCTTCAAAAATATTAGGAGCTGTTTCAATATAATCCATATTAGGTTTAATCAATATTGATCCGAACATAGCAGCTTCAATATCTCTAGGTGCCATTTCGCCGTAGCCATATGGAGCTAATATTATTTTAGAATCAGATGTTCTTCTATAATACTCATCAATCGGCACACGTTCGCCGTTTATTAGTTTAGCTACATTACATTTCAACTTGTTAATAACATCAATAACAGGCATACGATATCTATCATAGTGTGTACTTTGCGGGTATCCATGCTCATATACTAATGTCGTTGAAGGATACTGAAACATGGCTGATACATCATAATGTTTATTATCTATAATATTCCATTGTGGTCGTATACCTGCCCAATGAGTCATTAACCAGTTGGTACCTGATAATTTAATACGATCTGAATATAAATCAAAGTCTTTTAACTTATATTCACCATCACCCCAATAGTATCGTCCTAATTGCGATCCTTGCTTGTATAAATTACGATCTTTAAGTAAACTACTTTTCAACATTAAAAGTGCATTTGACTGTTTTAATACTTCATATGATCCGATTAATGAAGTTGAATCTTGACCGTCAATAAGCATATAGTCGCCAGTAATCTTGGATAAGAATTCTAATCCGTTATTTATAGACTCTTCTAATAAAACGCGTTTGTTTAAAAAGCTAGCCTGTGCTACCCATGCATAATCATATGAGTCGCCGGTTGTAAATTCAATACCTATTTCATGTAAACTGTTTTGTGCGTATAAGAATGGACGAAAAGTACATTCATTACGATGCACATCGGGTTCATATAATTTTATTTTAATCATAAAGTATTATAGTATTCATTTTGCTTCTCTTGTCTGCTTATCGATTTTGGATGGTAGAGCGAATAATCTTCTTCCATTGGTAAATGTGCATACTGCTTGAATCCTTCTAACACTTCATGGACTTTGTTCTTCCATTTGATATTAGGTACGTTCTTATATATACGCCATTGATAGTCAGGCCAATTTACCCAACCCTCGCTATTAACATTCCACCCCCACTTTTGAATATGTGAATCTGTCAATCCTTCAACCGTATTAACTCTAGGTACTAGATAAACTTCTACATCTGGGTTTTGTTCTAACAAGAGTGGTAGTGTTTCTAGAATAGGTGTGCATGGAATCTCATCTGCATCTATTTGAAAAATATAATCTCCGGAACAATATGATGTTAACTTATTCTTCCAATCAGCAAAATGTCCTTGAAACTCTCCTGGCCATACTACCATATGATCCATGTTATGCATTTCATAGTGGCGCAGTGTTGATACTAACTCGTCACTAGCTTTTGTCGTATCCATTAGCACAACAATCTCATCTTGATCTCGTTTATTAGAAAGTAGGAGATCGAGCAAACGCCCAATCTCCGTTAATTCATTACAAACTGTTATCGCGTAACTTATCTTCATACAATGCATTTGTTAAATTAAACAATGTATTCATAGCCGTTTCAAAGTCTTGAGTATCATAACTTTGTGCTAATTCAATAGCAGCTCGTGATTGATAGAATCTTCCTTCTTTACCTGGTACTGGATATTTTTCTTTATCCTCTTCAGTGATAGCTATTACAGGGGCTACTTCCCAATGTACATCTTCTGTAGATTCGCCGGCGATGTATAACATTCCTGCAGGCGTTTGCATAAATGCAGGATACCATACCAATCCACGTTCGTCATCTGTTTTCTTTAAATCACGCATCAATTGTGATACTGTAGCTTCATACCCTTCTTGGGTGGGACTATCTATCGCAAACATTGTATTTGATACATAGCCAGATTCCATACATATGTAACTAGTTGTATTAGATTTTTCATCTACTTCTACTATAACACATAAGTTGCCGGTAATCGGCGAAATCTCATCATAATCTGGTTTTAACTCTGTCATACTGTAACTTTATTTAATTTTGGTAATGTTAATTTCGGTAACACACCGTTGTTATTATTTTCTACTTTAACTAATTTTGGCAACTTAAGTTCTGTAGCCTTAGGTATTGCTTCTAATACGCTATCAATAATGGATACGAACTCCGCAGCCATTAATTCTAAATTAAATGATTCACGTGATATAAATGCTTGCTTACGTGATCTTTCTAAGTATACTTTATAGTTATCTACACAATCACGTAAGATTGTAGCCGCATATCCATAATCTACAGTAAACCATTTAGTATCTTTTAATATAAACTGATCAGCTGCCGATGGATGTACTTGCGTCAGTTGTCCTGGTAACAATGTTGAATGCTGTAGGAAATCAATATGACCCGACCAATTTGGTGCAATTACTGGCTTACCGGTTATTGAAAATTCTAATAATGGCCGACCATATCCTTCTCCATGTGTAAATGATATCATAGCTTTAACCTTAGGATGGTTATAAAGACTATTCATTTCTTCATCTGTCAGATCTCCGTGTACTAAATATATGTTAGGTATATTTTTACCGTATGGAGCTATAATGGCTTGTATCTTTCTTGTTAATTCATCACGATCCATTATACTAAATGTAGCATGGCTAGTCTTTAGTATTAATCCGGGTCTGTTATGTGCTGACTTGTTTTTAAATGCTTCACAAAAGGTTTTAATTAACGTAGCAACATCCTTCCTATCAGCCCCAAAATCTCCCTTTAACCAATGACCGACAAACAAGTAACAGAACGTATCTTTAATATCAGACAGTTCGTTTAACACGGTTTCATGTACATCCTTGGTTTGTTTATATATGTTAGTGTCTACGCCTTCAAATAGAACTTTAATAGGTTTTTGCAATTTAAGTTCGCCTGTCTTTTGATTTGTATTTTTATCTAAGATATCATATACCGGATCAATGAATCCTTTCTTAGAATGTTCTGATGTCGTAATAATCATATTCATTTTATTACACCCTTCGATCCATTCTGCTGGAACTGCGGTTGTTTCTATTCCTGCCGTAATACCAATATTATATTTACCAGGAGCTTGAAACTCATTCGGCACTGACACTTGTATAAAAATGTCAGGTTGTCTAGTAATAGGCTGTGTCGCAATACGTTGCATAATTGCTCTGTGGTCAGCACTATTAGGTTTAAGTGCATCCATTGGTGTTGAGCCCCATGGCAATGATATAAGTTGAATATCATACTTATTTGCTTTAATAAGACTTGTAACTAGATCTCTTGTATGATTACCATACCCAGATCTGGTCGCTACAGGACCTTGTATAACTATAAATGGTTTCATAATACGCCTACCTTTTCAAATTTCTTAGCTTGTTCAATTTTATATGTTGTAAATCTTTTTCTAGGTTTCCATTTTTCTAAACATGTATTAATACATTCTATAAAACGACTTCCCATTTTACGAGCCGACATATTAGACTCGTCACCTGATACCCATTCATGTCCCGACATACCATACGAGTTTCTTGTATCAGAATCTAATTCATACCAATACGTAATACCTTTAGCGACATCTTTATAATCTACACGGTCATCAAAGATATATGGCGTCTGCGGAGATCCTTGTAATGATCTATTAGAAGGGAATATAGGGTATGCCCACTTACCACATTTTTTATACTTACCAGTATGATTACTCGGAAACTCAGTATTAAACTCAATCCATTCGACATTTTCATCTTCAAATCGGCAATGGTCTTGCAATCCACCCGTTACATTGTTAATGATAGGTGTTCCT
>Ga0181358_1000344_pt1 | contig 20827 bp, 17 predicted proteins | sample Fa13VDMM110SD_FD_130096 | JGI IMG/M metagenome (GOLD analysis project Ga0181358, IMG submission 130096) | Freshwater viral communities from Lake Michigan, USA - Fa13.VD.MM110.S.D | ecosystem: Environmental > Aquatic > Freshwater > Lake | place: USA: Michigan | collected 2013-09-24 | reverse complement strand
GGAGCTTGGATTCCTAAAACTAGTATTAAAGTAATTTATAAAGATGATGATGATCCTAAAAATTAAGTAGTTATGAAAACAGCACCTAATATGTACATTGGCTTCTCTGAAGGGGAAGTAATTGAAAAGCTAAACGTATATCAAACAATGGCTAGGAAGTTCATTGCTAAGAATAGAAAGTATCAACCTATTTGGAAAATATACTGTTTAGAAGATAGTAGGTATTGTTTAGTATTTGCATTAATTACCAAGGGTCATAACACAATAAAAGAACAAGATGCATTTTATAAAGAATCTGCCAATCTTTATTGGAATACATACATTAATAGTTATGTAGCTATATGATAGTTAAGGGTTTAGAAGATAGGGTTAAAACAATAATTATTAAACAGGAGATTGATGGTGTTATGCAGGAGATCCCCTTTGATAAAGTTATTGGGCAAAGTATCTATAAAATGGAAGTAGATGATATCTACACCTTTAGAGAAATTATAAACCCTAGAACTAATAAACCTTATAAATCAAAAGCCCTTTTAAGGACCAATGATGGATGGATTGTTGTAAAGCATTCTATGGATGAACTTCATAGATTTAAAGAACTTCTCCATAAAAAAATTGAGATAAAAGGATTTAAAAAATGACATTAACATTAGAACAAGAAGTGCTTATTAGTAAAATTTCTAGAAAGCTAAATATCCCCTTTAATAAAGTTAAAGAAGTATTTGAATCAGATTTTAGAACTATGGTACAAAAAACTAAAGAATTTGATTATACCAACCCAGAAACACACAATGTATTTCTTATCCCAAAATTTGGTAAATTTGTAACAAATTCTATTAAAGCAAAAAAGATTTATGACAGACCTGAAAAAAATAACACAGACACTAGCGAAGAATAATGTACCAACATTTATGACTACTTTGTTTGAAGTCTTAAATACAGCTAAGAAAGCACACCTTCAAGCTAAGAATAAAAGTAATGCTGAACATATGGCATTAGCAAGTTTCTATGAAAGCTTTGAAGGTCAACTAGATACTTTCATTGAAACATACTTTGGTAAATCTGGAGTAAAAGAATTTCAAATTACAGGGGTAACTGATGGTTCTCCTTTTCTAACTTTTATTAAAAATAGAGTAGTTTACTTTGAAGGATGTTATGATCTTTTTAAAGATGGTTTTTTAACAAACCAACTAGATGCTATTATTCAAGAATGTTACCATGTAATTTATAAGCTAGAAAATTTAAAATGAAAGTATTCGATATAAAAGATCACAATGTATTTATTACCCCAGAAACTTTATCTATTGAGATATTCAAGAATATCTTTACAAAAGATAAATCCAAAGACAAGACTTATGCTAATGATGCTATTACTTTTATTTACCATACATCTGATTCCAATAGTCCTTATGCAGATCATTCTTTAGAAGAAAAGGATGCTAGGGTTATTGAGGAAGTACTTGTAGATAAGAAGTTTAAAGTAACTAAAGAGATTGAGGAAGCTAGATCTATTTATAAAAGATTAGTGCTATCCCCTTTAGAGAGATTATTAGAATCAACTAAAAATAGTATTCAGGATATTACAGATTATCTAAATGAAAAAACTATTGATCCTGATGAACTTAAAACTAAACTAGATATGATGTCTAAGTTCAGTAAGTTTATTAATGAGTATCAAGGGTTAGAGAAAACTGTTAAGAAAGAAAAAGAAGCTACTAAAGGTAGAGTTAGAGGGGATGTTGATATTGAAGATAGATATAATTCATAATGTTAAGTAATACAAAAGCATTCTTAGAAACAAGAGACTATTTTGAAAAAAATGGTGTATACACTAAAGCCCTTAGAGGTACTAGAGCATACTATGATTTCTGGGATAACGAAACAAATAAATGTTTAAATGGGGTAACCATTGGGAATGTAACTATTCCTGGTGAGTATTATTTCTATTTAAACTTTACTAGAATGAGGGTTAGGAATCCTGTTACTGGTAGAAAGATAGAGGGTTTCCCTTTGTTTACAGATGTGGATTTAGAGTACTTTAATATCTTTAAAAAGGCTAGAGATCCTGAAAACAGAAGAGGTATTATATTACTAAAACCTAGAAGAACAGGTTTCTCTTATAAAAATGCTGGATTAGCTACTCATGAATATAATTTCTATAGAGACTCTGTAACTTGTGTAGGTGCTTATGAAAATAAATGGAGTGGTCCTTTTATTGGGGCAGTAATGACTAACTTAAACTTTTTAGTTGAACACACTTGTTGGAATAAACCTAGAAACCCAGATCAGCTTAACAAAGACTATTGTAAAGCTCAACATCAAGTTACTGAAACTGATGGTAGAAAAGTTTGGAAAGGTTATATGTCTGAAATATGGAGATTGACTTTTAAAGATAATCCTGGGGCATCAGCAGGTAAATCAACATCATTATTCTTTTTTGAAGAGTGTGGTCAGTTTGATAATGTTCTAGAATCATTTGCTCTTACAGAACCTACATGGATGGATGGTAATGAGATGGTTGGAACCCCAATTCTATTTGGTACTGGTGGTGATATGGGGAAAGGGGCTATTGCATTCTCTCAAATGTTTTATGATCCAGAGAAATATGGATTACTAGCATTTGATAATATATGGGAAGAAGATAAAATTAATCAAAAGTGTGGATGGTTTCTCCCAGCTTCTAAACAAAGATTTGGTGTCCTTAAAGATGATAAGAAAAACATTATTCTAGATGCAACAGGTAAACCAATTAAACTAGTTGATGAAGAAGGTAACTCTAATGAATTAGCTGGTAAAGAGGATGTACTTAACTATCGTAGATCTAAAAAGTTTGCTAGAACATCTATTACAGAATATCCATTGATTCCATCAGAAGGTTTCTTAATTACAGCAGGTAATACATTCCCTACTATCCTTTTAAAGGAAAGATTAGGGGAAATTACATCTAATGTTGAGAAGTTTGTTTTATCTAATTGGGTTGGTGATTTAGGGGTTAATACAGAAAGTGGGGAGATTGAACAAAAGATTACTTTAGAAAAAACTCCTCTAAGAAGATACCCTATTGGGAAAGAAGAAGATATAACTGGTTGTTTAGAAATATTTGAACAGCCTCAAAGAGATGATGTTGGGAGAGTATATGCTAGAAGGTATATTGTATCTTGTGACCCTTATGATGATGATCAAGTAGTACAATCAGACTCTTTAGGGTGTGTACTAGTGTTTGATAGATTAACTAGAAGAATAGTAGCTGAATATACAGGTAGAAGAAGAGCTTCTGAGTTATATGAAATCTTTAGAAAGCTTATTATTTATTACAATGCACATGGTTTAGGTTTCCCAGAGATTAATAAGATTGGGATTGTAAACTATTTTGAAAACAAAAACAGCTTGCATATGCTTGCTGAAACACCTTTATCAATTAGAGATAGAACTGAATGGAAACCTGGACTTAATACATCCTTTGGTTATAAAGCTACAAAGTACACTAATGATTGGGGTAATGAACTTATTAATGATTGGCTTTTAGAAGAATTAGAACCAGGAAGCGAACTCAAAAATTTACATAGACTTAGAAGTACAGGATTGATTGAAGAATTAATTAAATATAATCCTGATGGTAACTTCGATAGAATATCAACTATGAGGGCAGTTTTGATTTTAGATACTTCAATTAGAAAGCAAATTGTTAAAACAGAGGAAAAAAGAACTAAGTCATTTACTGAAAATGAATGGTTTAAGGAACTGGGAGTATTTGATGAAAACAAAAGCTATACTGACCAAGGAGATAAATGGAATTCCTTATTAATATAATAATAAATTTGTAAACATGGTAGGAAGTAGTGTATTAATATTCCCTGAACAAGTAGTCTCTGACAGGCTCAAGAATAAAGACTGGGCTAAAAGATGTGTAGATGCTGGGGAATCAGTTATTACAATTGACTCAGCTGTTATTAGACAATCTTTCTATAACAAAAGAGTAAACTATAGATTGTATAATGGACAACTCACTGATAGTGATGTATCTAGAGTTATAGAGCCTTATGGGGAACAATTTAAAACTTTCCCAAAAAATGTACAACATCAGGAATTAGCTAATGCTAAAATTAGAATTCTTGTTGGGGAAGAAGCTAAAAAATTAACTAGATTTCCTTACAGAGTTAATATCTCATCTTCTGATGAAATGGGAATTAGCTCTAAAGAAGAGCAAATGAAAACTATGTGGATGGAGAAAATGATTCAAATGGTTGAACAAAATATCCAAGATCCTGAAGTAGTACAACAAGAGTTATTAAAACAACAAAAATATCTTAAATATTCATGGCAAGATTTAAAAGAAATCACTATGAATAAAATACTTAGATATGAATATAATAGATTAGGGGTTGCTGAGTTATTTCTTAGAAGTTGGGAAGATTTTCTAATTACTGGGGAAGAAATTATGTGTATTGAAGAACTAGGTAATGATTTATCTGTTAGAAAAGTAAATCCTTTGTATGTATTTGCTATTCAATCACAAGAAGCCTATAAAATTCAAGATTCAGAAATGATTGTTGAGTTTACTATGATGCCTTTAGGGGAAGTATTGAACCAATTTTACGATGATTTAACTCCAGCAGATGTAATTTCTCTAGAAAAGTATAGAGGAATGTCTTCTAGCGTTGGTCCTATGGGGATGGCATTCAATAGAGACATTACTTTAGGGGAATGGTATGGTAATACTGACATTATTCAACCTAATGAAACAGCATTATCTTACTTTAGTTCTACTTTTGACATCAGAGGTAACATTAGAGTTGTTAGAACTCAATGGAGAAGTAAAAGAAAGCTCCAAGAAATCACTTTCTTTGATGATTATGGGATTGAAGATGTTAGAATTGAAGATGAATTCTATAAAGTAGATAAATCTTTAGGGGAAACTTCTAAAATAATCATTATTAATGAGTGGTGGGAAGGTACTAAGATTGGAAATGACATTTATTGTAAGCTAAGACCTCTCCCATATCAAGATAGAAAGCTAACTAACCTAGCTAAAGCATCACCTTCTTATGTAGGTATCTATTGCAACACAAATAACTCTAAAGTTAGAAGCTTTTTGGATATTACTAAGGCAACAAGCTATTTATATGACATTTATCACCATAGATTGAACTTAATCTCAGCTAAATACAAAGGTCCAATGACATTATTCAATGTGTCAATGGTTCCTGAAGCTTGGGACCCTAAAAAATGGTTTGGTGTTGGAGAAGCAACTGGTTGGTTACCAATGGACCCAACTAATGAGATCCTTAAAGGACCTTCTCAAGGTAAATCTGCTGGTAATTTTAATACATTGACTGCACAAACTATTGATCAACAAATGGGTCAGTATATTAGTCAGCAAATACAGATGCTTCAGTTCTTGAGACAAGAAATGGACGTTATTTCTGGGGTTAATGATGCTAGACAAGGTGACTTATCTAGTAGTCAAGCTGTTGGGAATGCACAAATGGCTTGGTCAGCTTCTAATTCTGCAACTGAAAAGTATATTAGTTTGCATAATGAGTTTAAGAAAGATGTACTTGCTAGAATGCTGTCTGTATCTAAATATGTATGGAAGAACAACCCTAAAAAAGCACAGTATGTACTGGATGATGGGGGTACTGAACTAGTAAAATGGTTTGATGATATTGATGAATCAGAATATGACTTAGAAACTACAGATAATGCCAATGTAGCTGAGATGATGCAAGCTATTAAACAACTTGCACATGCTGCTATGCAAAATGGTGTTATGAAGTTTAAAGATATTATAGCTATTTACCAAAAAGACAGTGTGTCTGCTCTATCTAGATACCTTGAACAAGTAGAAGAGGAAGCAATGCAACAACAAGCTGAGTCTGCAAAAGCTGAAAGAGAACATGAAGCTCAAATGGCTGCTCAAATTGCTGAAACTGAACAGAAGTATCTACAGCTTGAGTATGATAAGATGGAAAATGAGAATATCAATAAAGAACTTGATAGAGCTAATGAGCTTGAAGTTGAAACACTAAGAGCTTTAGGGTTTGCTGAAGATACTGATGTTAATGACAACCTTGTTCCTGATGTTATAGAACAAGGTAAGCTTGCATTAGAAACAAATAAACAGTATACTGATATATTATTTAAAGAAAAAGAATTAGCTTTGAACGCTAGTACTAAAAATAAAGAACTCAAGATTAAAGAACAAGAGTTAAAACTAAAAGAAAGATTAGAGCAATTAAAAATTAAACAAACAGAAATTCAAAACAAATCTCAGGAAAGAATAGCTAATCAATCTGCTAAACTGAAAGAGAAAGAAATTGCTGTTAAGAAGATGGCTGCTAGAAAAAAACCTAGTAAATAAGCTATACTGATGGTTGCTCTAAAAAATAGACAGAAACATAAAGAACTAAATTTGAATTAACTATGGAAAATGAATTTAAAGTAGACGGAGATTTAATGTCAGACAATAATGGATTAATTAATGAAAATCCAGATACAACTGAACTAAGCCACGAAGAAGTATTCGAAGGGCTTGAAGATATTATTGATGATTTAGAAACTCCTGAAGAAACTCCAGAGCCAAAAACTTCTGAAGTAAAAAAAGAAGAAGTAAAAGAAACTGCTAAAGAAACATCATCTAATGATGATACTACAGCTTATCAAGATATTGTAACACACTTTCAATCAAAAGGATTTATGTCTGATTTATCAGAATATGAAGATGATGATTTTAAGTTTGATGGAAGTGAAGAATCATTCAGTATTCTTCTAGAAAGAAAAGCTGAGAAAGATGCAATTGATATTTTGTTTAAAGAGATTGTACCTCAACTACCACCTTCTGTTAAAAAGAAAGTAGAGTTGATGTTTGAAAGTGAACTAGATGGTGAAACTGTAGATGCTCTTGGAGATAAAATTGACAAGTATGCTTCTTTATCTAAAAGTGCTTTTGAGCAAGATGTTGATAAAGCTAAAGCTGTTTATACAGAATACCTTAAGTCTAAAGGATTTGATGAAGAAGAAATTGAAGATGCTGTAACTAAAGCTGTAGACCTAGAAGAAATTGCAGATAAAGCAGAGAAAGCTAGGATTAAACTTTTAGATTCAGCTAATAAAGAAGTTGAAACTAAAAAAGAAACAGAAAAACTTGAAGCTCAAAAAAGAGAAACTGCTCAAAGACAACAGTTGCAAAATATGAAAGCTTCAATCAGTGCGTTTAGAGAAAAAATAAATAAAGAAGGTTTCCCTATAAATGAAAAAATTGTAGAGGAAATCTTTAGATCTAGGACAGAAATAGTAGGAAAAAATAAAGACAATAAGCCTTTGAATAAAGTGGGGATGTTAGCAGAGAGAGATTCAGAAGGATTTCAAAATGCGTTACACTTACTAGTAGCAATGGATTATTTTGCTTTAGATAAGAATGGAAGTGTAAAACCAAATTTTGATAAAATTACAAAATCAGCTCAATCAAAAGCTGTTAAAAAAGTAGGGGATGATATTAATAAAATCTCCTCTAAATTTAGTTCTGTAGGAACAAAAGGAAAGTCTGGACTTGATACTGATAGCGATGATGTTATTGCAGACCTTACTCAAATATTTAATACTTAAAATTAATGAAGCAATTTAATTTGCAGCAGTATGCTGCTAAAGACTTTAACGGTCTAGTAACAAAAAGTAATATTGGTGCGCTTTATCAGAAAGACCCTATTATGATTAGTAATGTTATCCACCAGATTTACAGAGTAAATCTTGGAACTGCAATGTTTGACTGGTATAACCAATTTCCTGTAGTTGAAGCTCCAGAAGGAGAATTCTACTATTGGGATTTGATTGGTCAGCATGAGAAAAACGTACCTTTGTTAGATTGGTATGTTGATGATTCTGCAACTAAAGTAGCAGAACCTGGTGTAGCAGGAACTAGTTTCTTCCTAGAATTTGGTGAACCTTATTTTGAACCAGGAAACGTACTTAAAGGTAACAAAGAAGAATTCCAACTTTATGTTACTAACCAAACTCAAAAAGGAAGTAACTTTGTTTATGAAGTAGAATTGATTACTTCAGATCCAACTTTCTATGTTGATGTTGAAGAACTAGAAGCAGGTACTCGTTGGGCTAAGTTTGGTAACTACCAACCTAACACCCTATCTTACAGAGGTCAAAAACCAAACTTTACATCTCCATTTAGAATGAAGAATATTACTTCAACTCTAAGAATGGAATATGAAGTTCCTGGTAACATGATTGGTGAAGGTAAAAACTACCCATTGAAATTTGAATTCCCTAATCCAAGAGATACAGGTAAGACAATTCCAGTGTGGATTAACTACCTAGATATGGTTGCTAAATATCAATTTGATATGGCTAAAGTATCTCTATCAATGTACGGTAGACATAACTTTACTGACAATGATATTTTCTTGAATAAAGATAAGAAGAATGGTTTCCCAATTGAAGTAGGTGCTGGTTTGTTTGAACAAATTTCTCCATCTAACCAACTTTCTTATGGTGAATTTGATCTTGATCTTTTGTCAGAAGCAGTAATGGATTTGTCAATTGGTAGAATTGAAATGGGTAAAAGAGTTGTAACTCTTTGTACTGGTGAATATGGTTTGAGAGATTTCTCTAAAGCTGTACAAACTAAAGTAAACTCAGATTCAACTGTATCAAGAACTCTTGACTACATTGAGAAATCTAAAACTGGATTGAGTGGAATTAAAAATCCTCTTGGTTATGGTTATCAGTATGTTACATACTATGCTTACAATGGTATCATCTTTGAATTGATGTACTGCCCATTGTTTGATAACAGAGTATTGTTCCCAGAAGAACACCCTAAAGGTGGTACTGTAGAATCACGCAGATTTGTAGCTATGGACATTGGAGGAGAAGCAGGTGTTAAACGTGTTGTTCCTCGCGGATTTACTGAAGTATTTAAGTACTTCCCAGGTATGAGAGATCCATTCTCCGTAGGTGGTAAAGGTATGAACCCAAGCCCTGCTGTATCTAAAGTAGATGGTTATGAGATTCATGGTATGTGGCAAGGTGGTCTAATGGTTACTGACCCAACTAAAATGATTGATATGAAGTGCGTTCTCGCATAATCATAAGAATAAAATAAATAATAGAAAGGGGATTAAGTTCCCCTTTTTATTATATCTTTGTATAAACTTAAAAGAAAATGGAAAAGACAGAATTAAAAGACAAAAAAGAGGTAATTACATTTAGTTACCTTCAAAACAGAAAAGTAAAATTAATGCCAATTAAAAAACCTAATTCTTGGAGACAGAAATTTAAGGTTGAAAAAAATGGTAGTGAAATTAATGATGCTGGATTTATGTTTGCAAATGCAAAATCTTGGATTACAGTACCTTTGGATAGAAGAACAGGATTGCTTGTTAGCATCCTAGATAATACTATTAAACATAGAACTATCGAATATCCATCAATTGAACTTACAGAACAAGAGTTTTTTGAAAAAACATTAGGTCTTCAAGAAGGAGATTTAGATGCTAACAAAACTCGTACTTTACCTGATGGTAATAGAATTCCAGATTCTTACTTTAAGAAGAATCCTGTAGTTCTTAAAAATGAGGCTATTGAATTAGATTTGGGTAGACCTCATGATATGCTTAATTTTAAAATTTTAGCTTCACATTTTAAATCTTTGATTGCTCCTAGTTTTGAAGAACAAAACAAAAAATCTACATACAGATATGTGATTATGGATATTGATCAGATTATGAAAGCTGAAAATCATAAGCTTAAAATAGAAATGAATGCTGTAGATGAATTCAATCTTATTAAAAATGACATCAACAAAATGCTTGAAGTTATTTGGATGAAAGATGGAAGAGTATCTGAGTCAACTAATATTGAATATGTAACTACAGAATGCTATAAAATTGCTAAAAACACCCCTGAATTATTTGTGTCTATTATTAAATCTCCATTTAGAGAAGTTAAGATTGTACTACTAAGAGCTGTTAAAAAAGGTGTAATTTCTAAAACTAAAGAACAGTCTTACAGATTGAGAGATGGTTTTGATATTGGAACTATGGATATAGCTTTAAAATGGTTGAAAGATCCTGAAAATTTTGATAGACTAGAACTAATTAAAGATCAAATTAAATTAGCCAGCTAATGACTGCAAATGAATTAAAAATATATGTATTAACTAAATTTGATTCCTTATACTCAGGCTCTGCTCCTGGGTATGAGGATTCAGAATTAAGTATCTTATTTACTAATGCTCAAATACTTTATATATTAGGTACTTTAAAACCTGGGCAGGGTAGAGATACTTTTGAAGAAACTGAAATTAAAAAACAAGGGTTGTCTGCTTTAATTAAAGATGGGAAAGAAGCTGTAGATCCTCCAGCTATTTTGTCAACAACTGTTGGTACATTAGATGGAGAAAGATACTGGAGCCTTCCTTCAGATTTTATGTTTGCTATTTATGAAGCAGCTAAAACCAATGTCCCTTATTGTGGAGATCCTACTTTAACAACTTACAAAAGAATTCAAGTATTCCCTATTCAACATAATGAATATCAATTAAATTTTACTAACCCTTATCAAAAACCTTATTGTGATGGTGAGTATGGTAAAGTTTGGAGAATTAATCATGGGGTATTGGATAATAAAAAAATTCATGGGTTGATAACTGATAATACTTTTGAAGTAACAGAATATTACTTAAGATATTTGAAATATCCACCTGCTATTGTGGTAGATGAAACAACCCCTGCCAACCAAGTAAATCCTGTGCTAGATCCTATATTTCATTATGCTATAGGGGATTTAGCTATCATGCTTTTAGATAAAGCTATAAGGGAAAGTGTTCCTATTAGTGCTTTGAATGTAAATGAATTAATTTAGCTTAATAAATACTCGTAAGAGTAACTCAAAAACAAAAATAAAATGTTAGATAGTAAAAATTATATTAAACTGGTTTCCATTGCTAAAAATATCTCTAGATCTGCTGGAGCTACTGCTGGAACTGTTGCAACACCAAGCATCCTTGCTGATGGTGAAATGGTAGTAACTGATGCTGCTGGTAGAATTCTAAATTCAACTACTGTTCTAGGACAGACTAAAATTAGAATTGTACAAGCTAGAGGTATCAAAACTCCACCATTGAAAATCTTTGATCTTGATCTAAATTCAATTAACTTGTATTCAGGTGACGCTTTTGCTGCTGCTGTTGATCAAGTTACATACATTGGTTACAATGGTACTTCAGGTACTGTAGAAGCAACTGGATCTACTGCTGAAAAAAGATTTATTACTAAAACTACTCCACTTCCAAATTCAATGACTTTTGGAGCTGTGCCTTTTAACTTAAAAGATTCATTGTTTGTTTCTCCTGTGTCTACTTCATCTTTGTTAAATGCTGAAGGTATCCTAAAGAATTTAATTATTTCTTTTAGACCAAATAGAGAAATTGACTTTAACCCTAAATTTGAACTTGTAGGAAGTGATACATTTGTAGCTTATGGTGCTAACACAATTACTTCTATGAGATTTACTAAATACTCTAAACAAGTAACTGTAGTTCAAGGAAGTACTGGATTAGCTATTGCTGCTGGTTCTTATATTAGAATTAGTGGAACTGTTGGTGCTACTACTGCTCCTATTTACAAAGTAAAAACTGGTGCTGTAATTGGTGCTTCTACTACCGCAGCTATTGAACTAGAGTGGGCTTTCCAAGGTACTACTGGAGTTGTTCTTGTAGCAAATCTTACTAACAAAGCTGCTGTAGCAGGTGATGTAGGTGTTAAGATTTCTGGAGTTCCTATGAGATATGATGTTAATCGTTGGAGACAGTATGATAGAATGAGATTTACTATTTCTTTGGTAAATGGTTATACTACTACTGCTGTAACTAATGGTGTTGGAGCATTTGATGGTAATGGTACTTGGCAACAAACAATGAATGATGAATACATTTACTGGGGTGATGCAGGTCAAATTAACCCAATGCAAATTCCTTTCCTACCAAGAGAGCAAGATGCTGAAATCAATAACAACTACTCTGTATTGAATATTGGTTGGATGAATTCAGTAGAAGATACTATGGTAGCTACAGGTAAGCTAAAAGGTAATATTATTCTTTATTTGAATAAAACTTCTGGAACTTTTGGTACTAATATTACAGGTGCTGTAACTTCCCTTGTAACTGTACTAGATGCTTTTGTAGCTCAAAGAGCTGGGTTTACTGCTCAAATAGGTAACCTTTAATCTCTAGGTTAACAATATAAAGGGGAGTTGGTCAATAGATCAACCCCCTTTTTTATTCATACATAAATATGGCACTAATTCCAAAAATAGAAGCTTGTGTAAAAGATTGTTCCACTTTAGAAATTAAAGATGTTACAGGATTTTATAATGTTACAACCAATCCTACAGGATGGGGTACTCCTAATTTAGCAAGAGATTTTGTAGGAAATGCTACTTTAGAAGTTAAAATTGGAGGTGTAGTTACTCAGTATAATGTTAAATCAATTATAGAGAATTCAGTTTTCCCTATATATCTTCTACAAGAAATTACTAGTTTAGTAGATGGAATTATTACCATCTCTTTGACTTTAGTAGATACTGTTAACAATGTAACTTACAAAACTCAAATTAAAATAACTAATGAATGTGACGTAACTTGTTGCGTAGCTAAATTAGCTGTAAAAGCATTAAGTGGTGGATGTTCAGATCTCCCAAAAGAAAACTTTGAAGAAGCTGAACTATTACTATCAACTCTCCCATACATTGCTAAAAATCTAGGGGAAGATGCTTACAATAAAAATTTAAAAAGACTACAAAAAATATGCTCATCTACAGATTGTGGTTGTGGCTGCTCTTAAAAATATATAAAATCATGGACTGTAATTCAACAGAAATCAATGAAGGGCTGAATGGTTATAATAGTTATACTTATACCACAGCTACTTTTGTAATACCAGCTATTAATAATGCTACCCCAGTAACAATTAATGTTTCTAATGTACGTCCTTCAACAGGTGTTTGGGCAGCAGTAGGAAGTTATATTTTTGTAAATGGTAATTATCTATTAGTAGTTAGTGCTACAGAAAATACTATTACTGTAACCAACCCTACTACAGCTACTAATTATGTAGGTAATCAAGCTCCTGGATCTGTAGTTCCTAGTAATAGTTTAGTAATAACAGCAGGTATTCAAGGACCCCCAATAACTCTTCCTAGAAGAAGTGTTATGTGCGATACATCAGGATTTACTTTTAATGTAGTAAGTAGTTCTGCTTATCAAACATTGTTTTCAGGAAATATTGCAAACTATTTAACATCTGAAGGAGATTGTTTAGAATTTGATTATCAAGCATTTACTTCTGCATTACCTGGAGATAATGCTATTGGGTTGAGAATAATTGTTGGAGGAACAACTTTGCAAGAAATAACTGATTTAGGTAGTCCTGCCAATGGATTTAGAAATTTATGGAATACTGTAAAAATCATTAGAGGAAGTAATGAAAATACGTTTTTGTATAAATCAGAAATGGTATTTTCTACAGATGTTACCTCTGGATCTGTTGATGTTAAAGATTTAAATACTAGACAATTAATTATTACTGGACAAGCTGTTATAGGATCTTCTGTAGAAAACTTATCTATAGCTTGTTTAATTGATATTGGCGCAGGTCTTGCTGGTACAGCAGGATTTTTAAATGTTAAATTTACACCTTATGATAATTAGAGAAGAATTAGATCAGCTTATTCAATCTGCTAAATTTAGACTAGCTAAACAAACTGTTAAGTATTATGCTAAGTTAGCTGTTGGGCAAAAATGTGAACAGACTCTTAAGAAATTAAGATTGATGAAATACTATATTAAATTGCTAGAAGCTTTTAAAATAGTAGGAGATGTAACTGTTTGTGAATGTGTTATTGAAGGAGAGTATACTGTATTGTTAAATGAATTATCAGAACTAACTGAAGCAAAAATTCAGTTCAATTCTGATGATACAGGTTATATGTACTATAACGCTACTGCTACAGGTTATCCTTTTAATTATTCTTATGATTCTAGAAATAAGCAGATAGTAATTCAATTTTCCACTCTAATAAATCCAAGTACAGAAGATCCTTATGTATTAAATTTAGATGGTGTAGAGTTTACAGAAAACTGTAGTTTTGAACCTAATACAGAATCACCTATTGAAGTAGCTGTTATTGAAGAAGTAACAGAACCACCTGTTACAGCAGATAATATATATGCCCCTCTTCCAAATGGATGGGATGGTAATATAACTATTTATCAACCTGATGATACAGTTTTAACTCCTGTTGTACCTACACAAAACCCACTTTTAATACCTGTAGATATTATAGATAGTCCTCAAGATGTAGTTGATTATTGGAATGAATTTGGTATTCCAAACTGGTTATTGTTATATGATGGTACTCAGTATACAATGTTAACTCCATTTGATGGTACTGATTACTCAGGTTATAAAGTTGTATTTAGTCAGTATGAAGGTGGACGAGATTCTTTAGCACTTAGAACTTTATCTACATTTATACCTCAACCATTTGTAACAGAAGGTACAAGAGCATCTACTCTTATTGATATACCTAATACATTTGTAGGTAGTGTACCAGCAACATCTGTTATAGAACCAGCTATTCCACAACCATTTATTACCACTCCAACATTAGCTACTGCTGAACTAGTAATACCTGACACAATATTTAATACTGTACAAACACCTGCTACTATGACTATTGTAATAAAAGATGTAGCTATGTTTGGTACAGTAAATCCAACCAATCAATTTTTTCTTTTTAATACTAGCTTCATGTTTAGCCATGTAGGAGCTTACGCAAACCCTGCTGCGCTAGTATCAGGATTTAACACTAACAATGGAAATGGTTTTGTAATGAGTTATGTAGGACCATCTCCTACTACTCCAGGACTTTCTATATTTGAAATAGAAAGCCCTATTAGTGGACAACCATTTAATGATGATATTATTAAAATAATTTATACTGGTGCAGTTAGCAATCAACCTATTACTGGTACATTTTCAGGGGGTACATCTGTTAAACCTTTGTCATTAACTATATCAGATGACTTTGGATTAGCTTATGATGTTTTATCACCATCTTTTAGTAGTGTTGCAGATTTTGTTGCAGATTTTAATGCTACTGTAGTAGGATACACATTGACATTAGGGACTACTGATCCAGGATTTAGTTATTTAATATTTACTCCATCTGGTCCATTTACATTTGAATACAATGATACTCCATTAACATTTATAGCAACTGATCCATCATTTTTAGGTGGTGTGTACAGTAATTCTGCTGATTATCAAGGAGGCATTGATACTACAGAATGTACATATACTTTAAAATTGTATGATACAAATGATGATGTATTTGGAGTAATAGAAAATTTAACACCTACAATTTATACATCTATAGCAGATATAGCTACTGACATTCAAAATAATCCTACAAACACTTATGTATTTGGTACAGGTGTTAATACAAATAATGAAATAACAACAAGTTTCCCATACCCATTTGAACTACCGCAGTCTTTAATATGTGATACCTATAATAATTATTATTTTGCATTACTTATTGAATATACAAGTTCTCAATATACTAACTATCCTAGTGAATTTTCATACATTGAGGGAGGAATAAATGCTGTATCAAATCAATTTGAAATTAACGATACTGTTAATAACATATTATTTGAAAGAGATGCTGATTCTTATAACTACCCAAATGGCTCTGAAATAACAGTTGGTTTTATAAATGATTTTAATGATAACAACACTTTTCTTTATGAAGCAGAGTATGTAGAACCAGGTCCTGATACCCCTGAGACAGAAGCTACTGTTATAAATAATTTTTTATCTGAATTAACATCACAAGGTATTACATTTGGACAAGAAGTGCATGCTTACATAGATAGTATAGACAATATAGTAAAATATTTAGGTAAATATCAAGCTCCTACAACAGGTATATTACCTTCATATTCTACTATGATTACAAATTTAAATAATGATATTGTTGCTAATAATTATGTACCAGGACTTACATCAACTAATATTGCAGGAAGTATTATTCAAACATCTCCTCCAACACAAGGGGGAGTTTTTAATGGTAAACTATTACAAATTATTAAAATAGTATATACACCTGCAAGAATAGAGTTAGAGTTTGGTGCAGCTTCTCCTAACACATTTTTTATTATAAGAGACATAGATTCAACAAACATTTGTGTATTTTTTGAAACATTTTTTACTACTCCTGATGATGTAGCTACTATAGTAGCAAGTTCAATAAACTCATCAGGAACAGGTTATACTGCAACAAGAGTTGATTCTACTGTTACAATATCAGCATTACCTTATACAGGAGAATCATCTAATCTATCTACAATTAGTTTACAAGTTTATTCAGGTTCTGTTACAATAAACGGTAATTCATATTTACCTAGTCCATCTTTTGATATTGCATCTTTTACAGGAGGACTTACTACACCAACTCCAGTTAAACAAGTAGCTTTTGCAGGTGGGGTAGCTCCTATACCAACATCAAGAGTTAAATTTACAGCACCTGCACAACCTCTTACTTCACCTCTATTTGGTACAGGAAATTTTGCATATAATGGTGAAGAATTAGAATATGATTATAATGCAGGTGATTTCACAATTATTGGTACTTACATAGGTGGTATAGATCCTACTGTAGGACAATTTACTGCTGAACTATTTACTCCTTTACCTGTGTCAGTACTTGAAGATATTTTATACGTTGATTCAACACCTCAGAATTATGCAAATAGACAAGAACTAGTAAATGCATTTAATACAGGTCCAGATAATTTAGATTTTCAAATTACATTGCCTTTAGTAGGTAATGTAGTTCAGTTTTTATCACCACCTGATAGTTTTAGTTTCTTTAATAATTTTATATTTAGATATTCATATAATTATCTATCCCCACAATATACAGATTATGAAAATATTAATTCAACATTTATTAATGGTGTAGATCCTACATTAATGCCTTATGAAGGTGTTTTTGGTGTAGGTGCTATTGGAGAATTTGTTAATGACAATCCTTGTGAAGATACAGTTAATGAATTAGTGTGTTTAACTAATGATCAAGCTGAAATTATAATTAATGAACTAAAAAGTCTATGACATTTTTCAATAATAGAAGGAGAGATTTCTCTCAACAGTCTCCTAGAACCCCTGTAATCCCAGGGGTTTTATCAGTTATAGATACTGCTTCTATTGATTTAACTTTTAATGCATCAACTCAAACTTTACAAGCAGATTTAACAACTATATTAACTGGAGGTACATTTGGTAGTTCTACACAAATACCTGTATTAACAGTTAATCCTCAAGGTAGAATAACGTCTATTAGTCAAGTACCTGTTGCTGGAGGTGGTGGAAGTGTATTACTTAAAACTAATGGAACAACTAACCCTACACAAACTTTATTAAACCTTGTAGAAGGTAGTAATATGATCATTACTGATGATGGTTTAGGTAATATTACATTTGATGCTAGTGGAGGAACCTATACAGTTAATAATGGTTTATCTCCTGAAACAGGTAGTCCTACTAATTTTCAATTAGGGGGTCTTTTAGTTCAAAATACTTTAATAACAAACAGTGGTTTTTATTTAAGATTTTTACAAAGTTCAGGTAAAGCTTTAGAATTATATAGTAATGATGAAGAAGCTTTATTAGCTCAAAGGGCTAATACTTCAAGAAACACAATTGATACTGTAGCTAGGCTAGTTAGAAAATCTACAACTAGCCCTTTAGGTATTTGGGCGCAATCTGGATTTGGTGCTGCATTAGATTATGATTTAATGTTAGCTAACGGAACTACAGTTACAGCAGCTTCAATAGCTACAAGGTGGGATTCTCCAATAAGCCCTGCTGAATCAAGTATTTTATCATTTTCTACTAGAAATGCTGGAACATTAGCCACTCAAATGACATTGAATAACAATGGTATTTTAGGACTTACGTCATATGGTGCTGGTGCTTTTGTTGATACCCCTGTATATAGTTTAGGTGTAGATGCTTCAGGAACTGTTGTTGAGTATACACCAACTGTAGGAACTGGTACAGTTACATCAGTTGCAGCAACAGTACCATCACCTACAAACCCTGCTTTTAGTGTTAATGTTCCTAATCCAACTACTACACCAAGTATTGACAATACAGCCAATGGAATTGTGAGCCAGTACATTCGAGGGGACGGATCTTTGGCAAACTTCCCAACATCGGGAGGTGGTGGATCTTCACTTAACTACTACCTCAACGGCTCTGTAAGTCAAGGCACTTTGGACGGTGTGGCATTTAAGCAAATGAGCAGCACTCCTGTAATTGGTGGAGGTACAAATTTTAGTATCAGTTCTGATGGTTACATTGAATCATTCATTACTGATGCAAGTGTGCCTAATCAGTTAGCAATTCCTGCTGGTAATTGGCTTTTTGAGATGTACTTTCAAGCATCTAGTTCTGGTGGTAGTCCAAGATTTTACATTGAAATTTATAAGTTAAGTGGTGGTACTCTTAGTTTGATTTCCTCAAGTATTTTAAATCCTGAGTTTATCACCAACGGTACTCAGGTTGACCTTTATACAACAGCAGTTGCAGTGCCAAGTACAGTATTACTTGCAGCAGATAGGATTGCAGTAAGGGTTTATGTAATTACATCAGGAAGAACAATTACACTTCATACAGAAGATACTAACCTTTGCGAAGTCATTACTACATTCTCAACTGGAATTACTGCCTTGAATGGATTAACTGATCAGATACAAAACTTTGCAACTCCAGGTACATCAGGAACAGCACCTAATTGGAATTCTGTTTCACCTAATCATACACTAAACATACCACTAGCTAGTGCAGCAAGTGTTACGGCAGGGTTGATTAGTAGAGCAGAGTTTGATATTTTTACTGCTAAACTATCTTCAACACTTGCTAATACTCAAATGTTTGTAGGTAACGCATCTAATGTAGCTACAGCAGTAGCAATGTCAGGTGATGCTACATTAGCTAATACAGGAGCATTAACAATAGCTAACAATGCTGTTACCTATGGTAAAATGCAGAATGCATCAGGTATAGAAAAATTACTTGGTTCTAATGATTCATCTAATGCTATTACAGAAATAGTTCTTGGGACAAACTTATCAATGTCTGGGAATATCTTAAATGCTACAGGTGGAGGTGGAGGTGGTGGTATTACTGAATTAACAACAGATGTTACTACACCAGCAGCTTCATCAGGAGTTACGGTAGCTACACTAGCACCTAACTATAAGAAAGGATCTTGTGGTGTTATATTTGATGGAGCAGGTGGTGTAATTACAACAAACACTATAGGGTATGTGCAAGTACCATACAACGGAACAATTACAGGATGGACACTTGTATCAAGTGTATCAGGTAGTTGTACAATTACAGCATTTAAAGATACCTATGGTAACTTTCCACCTATTACAACTGCTGATGATATTTTTGTAACACCACCTGCAATATCTGGTGCTATTAAAGCACAAAATTTATCTGCTCCAACTAATAGTCCACGAGAAACAGTTACAGCAGGTGATTGGATTGGATTTAAAATTACAGGTGTTACTACAGTAACATGGGTAAACCTAACATTATCAATAACTAAAACATTATGACATATAAAATACTTTCTACAAGAACAACTCCTGATGGAGCATTATTCGTAAGCGTTGAATATAATATTGACGGGCAGATATATAATACAGAAGTGGTGACTAGCCTACCTTCTGATATAAATGTAATCATTGAATCAATTAAGAACTTTGCTAAGTCAGAGAAATACAGAATTGATGCACTAGCTAATTTGCCAATATTAGAAGCATCTTTACCTTTAAATATTGAAACAACTATTGAGTAATGGCTTTAAGATATTGGGTGGGAGGTACAGCAAATTGGGATGGGACGGCAGGAACTAAATGGGCATTAACTTCTGGTGGAGCAGGTGGACAAGCTGTGCCTACATCAGCCGATGATGTATTTTTTGATGTGCTTTCTGGTGCTGTTACAGTAACACTTACGTCTGCTGCTACAGTAGGAACAATAAATTTTACAGGATTCCCAGGTACATTTACATTTAGTGCAAACCTATCTTCTGGGAACACTACTCTAGGATCTTCAACCACATATACTGTAACTGGAGGAAATCCAACGACTTATACATTTACTACAAGAAACGTAAACTCAACATTTACTGCTAATGGTAAAATACTTCCTACAAATCTTAACTTGGGTCTAAATGCTACTACAGTAACATTTGCAGGCAATGCTGATTTTGGTGGTAATTTATCAACATCTACTACAGGGCATACTATTAAAGCAGCTACTGGAACAACTATAGATTTAAGAATCGGAGGGAATATATCGTTTTCAGCAACAACTGTAGACATAACAGAGTATGTTACAATTAAAGCATATGGTGTATCAAAAACATATAACTCAAATTCTGTGTGTGGAAACATCAGAGTTGTTTTTGTAGCAGGAAGTGTATATAGTTCAAATGGGAATGCTGGATTAACAGGTGCTAGTTTTCTAACTGTAGAAACAGGAGGACGATTCAATGCTTTATCAGGTAATACATTTTCTAACGGAGGTACTACAACTTTATCTGGATTTAATGCGTCCAACAATTCTGATTTTTATGGGACATCAGGAGGAGTAATATTTAATTGTTTAACAGATATTGTTATAAAATCATTTATAAGAATAACAGCATCAGGAACAACTATAAACTG
>Ga0181358_1000342_pt1 | contig 20837 bp, 28 predicted proteins | sample Fa13VDMM110SD_FD_130096 | JGI IMG/M metagenome (GOLD analysis project Ga0181358, IMG submission 130096) | Freshwater viral communities from Lake Michigan, USA - Fa13.VD.MM110.S.D | ecosystem: Environmental > Aquatic > Freshwater > Lake | place: USA: Michigan | collected 2013-09-24 | reverse complement strand
TTAATAATATATATAATATAACACTAAATATAGTTAAATATATAACTAAAAAATATAATATAATATAATAATACTAAATATATAACTAAATTATAATATAATATAATAATATATATAATATAGCTTAAAAAAGTATTTTATCTACCTTGTCCTGAATATTGCTTTTTGTAGTTCTTAGAAGTTTTTAGTTTAGAACTTTTAGATTTAGCGTGGATGTTTGGCCTGTTAATATCCTTTTCAATTTTTAAAGTAGTCGTAGTTTGTTTTGCCATTTGTAAGCTAAATAAATTAAGATGATTATTAATAAAATCCACCAATAGTTTAAAATACTTTCTTTTCTTTCTATATTTTTAACTTTAGTGTTTTGTTTGGTAGAACTTTTAGCTTCAGTATGCTTTATAACGTGTTTTAAATCGATTTGAGCAACTTTATTAGTATTTTGGTATGTAGTGTTGTCTTTACGTTTTTTAATGCGTAATTTCACGTTAAAATACGTTTTACCATTTACTTTAATTTCTTTGGTAGAATCTAACGGAATTATACAAATTTCAGTTTCTTCAGTATCAATATTAATATTAGTAGAATCATCTGTAGTTTTAATAGATTTACTACTATCAATTTGAGTTGTAGTTACACTTGAATCTTTTTTAATTTCTGTAGTGTTTACTTGTACTTTTCTTGAACCACAAGATAGTAATACTAAACTAACTAAAATATATAAATGCTTCTTCATTTCTTCTTAATGTTAATCCACGTACTACTTTACCACCTGCTTTATTCCAACGTAAAAATTGGTCTTTTATCTTTGGATTCTTTGCATTTTCATTTACCATTTTTAATAAAGTAGATAACTGAAAAGCTGCTATTCCAATGTTGTACGATAGTGAAACTAAAGAATTAAATTGATTTTGATTTATAGGGTATGTAACTAACTTACTTACTTTATCAGCAAATCTATCAGCTATTTCTTTAAACATTTCAAACGCTTCTGTTTCTGTAATTGGTTTGTCTAATAATGTTACTTTTTTACCATCAGGATAGTAAGTATTGCCGTAACCTATCGTAGGAACTTTTGCAGAACATAAATAAGGTTTAGCACTAAAACCTTCAAATTTTGTGATTAACCGGTAACCTTCTGAATTTAATTTCATTTAGAAAAAGTTTTAAAAATTAAAGTAACTAATGCAGCAGTAAAAGCAGCAACTACAAATTTAGCTTGACGAACGTAAACTTTCATTTCGTTTTCGTTATCTTCAATTTCAGTTACTCTATTATCAATATCCGATATTTTCCATACTAAACCTTTATAGTCGTTTAATGCAGAACCTATTAATGCTTGCTTAATTTCTTTTATATCAGAAGAACGAATTTCACTATCTTGTTTTAATAATTTTAAGTGTTGTTCTATTCTGTCTAATCTTTCTGATTCTAAATTACTCATTTTTAAATTTATTCGGTTGCGACAAATATAGCTTTGCAGCACCAAGTGTTATTACTAAAATCTTAAATATAGTTCCTACGTATTCAGGCAAGCCTAACTGACTAATTAATTCCACAAGCAAGTCAGTAGTTTGGTCAAGTATACCCAAAAAGATTAAAATAATCGGCAGTAAATGCTCCTTAATTTGTTTCATCTTCCTGCAATTTAGCCGCTAATTTGTCAAGTATTTGCGACAAAGCAACCACGTCAGCCATTTGATATACGCCCGCTTTTACTGCGATTTCAATCGCTTGTTTAATTACGTTTAATTCCTCCATTTTTAGTATGTTAAAATAGTTATGTTTTTATCTTTTGCTACGCAATTCTCAATCCAAGTGTTATCCTCGCCCCACGCTGCAAACTCGTCATCGGTTAGCGTGTAATTCCAAGCGGTACAAAGTGTACCGTCTTGAGTCAGTAACTCGTTGTAAGTTGTGCAAGTAGTTGCAGTCGTTTCAAAGTTAAGTATTAAAACTTTTAAAATTGTTGCTTCGCCTGTAAAGGGAAAGTTAATCGGTTGTATTTGTGCCATAATTATTTATATTGATGTTATTGTTTCCCAAGCTGATGCCGTTCTTACACAAAGTTTTCCAAGTGTTGTATCGTAAACAACAAGGCCCGAAGCGGGTGTAGCTATTGCATTCTTTTCAGTGGTTGTCATTCTCGGTGGTAGGAAGCCACGAGTTGTTGAATTTACAGTTAATTGTGATGACGCTTCTTCGGTGAATGTTCCACCATTTTGTATCATTACATTTCTACTTGTAAATAATTTTAAAGCAGTTGTTAAATTTACAGCCAAATCTAAAGCTGTTGATGCTGTACCGCTTGTAACAATGGCTCTGTTTGTATCCCAACTTAGAAAGCCTCTATTACTACTACTTAAATTATTTCCCCAAAAAATGACACCGGAGGAATTTGCGGCAATACCTGCTCCTGCCCTTAATAGGTAATTTGTAACACCTGTAAAAGCACCATTTGTAAATGCTGATTGAATATCTAAACCCACTAAAATATCACTATTTGCAGCAGCTACTAAAGTTTGATTCATATACACACCCCTTGCAATAGTGCTTGCGGCTGTAATTGAACCCGTTGTAGTAAGTTGGTTTTGCACCCTCGCCGTGCCGTTTACGTCTAATTTAAAACCTGCGTCGGTTGATGTTCCAATCATAGTGTTTCCCGAAGTTGTATTTAAACAAACTTTACCTACACTATTTTCTATTGCTCTAAAATCAGCAGCAGCCGTTAGCGTTGGATTGATGTATAAACTTCTTGTGATACCGTTTGCGCCACCTGTTTGATTTATTACGCCTGTAATAGAAGCAAGTGTATAAGTAGCCGTTCCGCTTGTTGGAACAAAATCTCGTGATATATTAACTAAAACAGGATTTCCGCTTGTTGAATTTATATTGGCATTTGTAGTAAGTGTGATAAGTGACGTAGAACCCACAGCTCCTCCTTCACCGCCTCGAATCAATATTCTTTTGTCTGCTGCTGTTGTTCCTTGTGGAGTTAAAGAACTAGAATTAGTAAAATTTAAAGCATCACTAAATCTTGCAGTTCCATTCACATCGAGCTTAAAGCCTGCGTCGGTTGTGGTGTTTATTAGTACGTTGCCTTTTAAAGCAGTTTTGGTAATACTATCATTTCCTAAAACAACTGAATTTGAACCTAAACCTATTGCGTTATATCCTATTACTATTTGATTTGTTTGTGAATCCGCAAGAGCTTTTGTATCAGCTCCTATAAAGATTGATTGGTTTGCTATGGTTAAAGAGGTTGAGCCATCAGCTATGTATCTTGCGGCTTGCCTTCCTAAAGCAGTATTTAATGTTCCTGTACTTAAATTTAAAAAAGACGAGTATCCAATAGCAGTATTATTATTTTGTGTGTTATTACGTAAAGCATATGAACCAACTGCTGTATTATTTGACCCTGTTATGTTAGCCGCTAAAGCAAAATAACTAATTGCTGTATTTCCACTACCACTTGTATTAATATTTAACGCAGATGTACCAACAGCTATGTTATCTACTACATTACCACCGCCAAGACCTATTCTTATTGTGTTAATTCTCGCATCCACACCAACAACATCTAAAGCAGTCGTTGGCGTTGCCGTTCCAATCCCTAAACGATTATTCGTGTCATCCCAAAATAGGTTGCTATTGTCTTGCGCTATTGTCGTGCCGTTTGAAAATAATACGCTGCCGCTTGTGAGTGCAGGTAATTGAAAAGGTGTGTAACCTAAAGCCGTTTCAACTGTCTTATTCTCCCAAATGTCAGTCGCTGAAGTGTAAGCCAATACGTTGTTATTCGCTGCGCTTGTTATTTTTACGTTGTGCAGTTCGTCTAATTCGTAGCCGTTATCTACTTTAACAAATATGCTACCTTGAGTTATGTGAGCGTGAATAACGTATCCAAGTATAATTAAATGATTTGGCGCAACAGGTTTTACTTTTGTGGCTCTTCCCGCAGTTGTAGGCGACAAGTATAATATATCACCATCGGCCCACGTTTCGCCCTGTAAGCTACCTGTTGTGTTTATGCCTCGTACAAGTCCGCTTGTAGTAATGAAACCCTCTTGGTTGTTATTTATTGTTTCGGTTACTAAACCAAGTGTCTCTGCGCTTAATGGGTCGGTTGTAGCTAACGCTAAATCAACTTTTAATCGTTGCCCTTGCGCTCCTGTAACTCTTACCGCTTGATAATTCGCCTCTAATAAATTTATATTGGTAGCCGTTTTATTTACTACTCTTAAAACTGACTCTTGCCCGATTTGCAAAGTTACGTTTCCACCCTTCAATCCTAAATCAACCGTTCCATCGCTATCGTTCCAACGCATTACCCCAACTCCCGCAGTCCCTGTTGGTGTTTGGTCAAACTCAACCTGTCCCGCCTTAATTTCAAACTCGCCCAAGTCCACGTCTTGCGTTGCGCCTGTGTAAGGTACGTAACCTGTTAAACTTGGTAAATCAGCAGCAGTTATAAATGGGTTTACACCATCTTCACCATCGTTTATTAATTGTGATGTATTAGTTATTTCAGCAGAAGTTACTTTGTTTATGTTTACCTGAATCAGTTGTTCAGTAATGTTTAAAGTAACATCTTCAGTAGTTTCAAACACATTAATATCAATTACTTCCTGAATTTCAGAAGATACTATATTAATTGTTTCATTAGTTTCAGAAACATTTATGTTTACTTGTTCACACATTAGCGGGTTACATCATTTAGAATTAAAAAATTACCTGAAATATAGGTTTTAACAATTCCATCAAAATCAAACTCAATATCATAAATGTAATTAAAAGCAGGTATATTTATAATTTGCTGATTGATTCTAAATAAACCATTTACAGCATCTGTAATAGTAATTCCTGCATTTGCTACAGAAGTTAAAGATAAACCTACTACACCACCATATTCTTTACGCAGTTGCATACGAATAGTAGTATCTGTTAAATCTACAGGAATAGTATCTACGTTAATTTCGAAATTTACTGCTTCGAACGTATCTGATTTTATGTGTTGAAAGTTTAAACTCATTTTCTATTTTAGTTAAAAATAATTGTAATTTTTGTACGTTCTTTTCTTTGGGTTTGTATGTTTCTTTTATAGTATCCATCCTGTAAAATTAGCGTCTCTATCAGGGAAAACATCAGCATTTGAATTAGAAGTATATTCAGGAAAATCAACCTGATTGAAACACATATAATCTATAAAACGATTTGTATAAGATTGTGCTACATCACGCTCTTTTTCTATTAAGAAATCTATTTCGTTTTTTTCTACGTTTGAACTTGCTTCGCTTGAGTGTTTAAATACACCTTTATTAGCTATAGTATAAGCAGCGTAGGGCAAGTATTCTACCATTGACCAATGAATTACCATTGGTTTGATATAAATCGTTAAAAGCGATGTATATGGTTCTGCTAACGTGCTTGAAACTATATCATCATTAATTTTATTAAATAATTGAGTACCAAGATAGTTCTGAATATGAATATCTTGAGCAATTTTAATATATTGAATAAATTTATCAGTATCGATGTTGCCATTTAATGCAGTAAATTTTACAATATCATCACGAGTTATAAAGAGTGCCTGTGCCATTTGTTAGTTTTTAAATCCCATTTTATCCCAATATTCTTTTGTGTATCCTTTTCTTGGCATATCAGCAGGTTTCATAGATACTTCTTTTTCGTTTCTAATCCTATACCCGTATTGTTCAGCTATTCTATTACTTAATGGTTTAGCACTTGGATTTGTAGGGTCAACTTTTACACCTTCTAAATTAGCATAGGTTCTGCGCAACCATTTATGTTCACATCTTGGGCCGCCTTTAAAAAACCATACAGAATAATTTGCAGCACCACCTTTACCAAAGCCCGGGTTTACCGCTAAACTCTCCATAGCTATAATATCTTCTTTACGATATACTTTATCTGCATTTAACATTTTATTGCAAAATTCTCTTTCACCTGTTAAATTACCACTATAAACGTAACGTGTAATAAAGTTTACACCATCAATTACTTTATCTTGTTCAGGGCTTTTAATGTTTGGTCTTGCAGTACCTGTGCTAACAAATTTCCATACTTTAGATAGTAATGATTTATCTTCTTTTTTATTTATAGATTCTAATTCAAAATCTAATTCTTCTTCTAAATCGTAATCTACTTCTGTTTCATCAATCAATAACCATTCTTCACCTAATACTTCGCCTTTGTTTATTAATTCATCAGCTATAGATTCAGAAGCTAAACAAGTGTGTGAACTTAAACCTGTTTCTTCAGCTACTTGTTCTTGTGTAGTAGTGTTTTCTAAATCAGTAAATTCTAATGGTTGAATAGTTCTAAAGTATAATTTTAAAGAAATACTATTTACTGCTAAAATTGTATCTAATGCTGAACAAATTTCTTCTTGATATGGTTTAATTACAATGTTATCAAACAATAAAGTAGCAGTTTTAATTTCATCTGCATTGTTTCCTAATCCACCATCACCTGTGCGCACCCCTAATAACATAGGTGAAGTTACACGGTGTCCTACAATTAGTTTTTCAAAACATTCTTTGCTTAAGTATTCGTAATGTGCCGGTGCATCAGTTAAAGGTAAATCATCAACTGTAGTTTTAGATTCAGCATTAGCATTAAAAGCTATAATTACTTTTTCACCTTGTGCGCCTGTTACCTTAGAAAGAACATCACGTTTGATTCTATCACGCATTTCTTCAGAAGGAATACCATTGTTAAAATTGATAACTTTAGTTCCACTAAATCCGTTTGCAATATCGTTAATAAGGTAATCACCTATTGTTTCTTCTAAATAAGCATAAGGCAAAGCGCCTGAATAATCTATCGGTGTATAATAGTGAAACCCTGAAACGTATGGTTTTATGATATAAATTTCTACTTCGTTTCCATTACCAAAACCAAAAGCAGGAATCTTTTTAGGTTCTTCGCTTGGCTTCTTTTTTGTCCAATCAGGGAAGTAATACCAATTTTCTATTTCGCCTTTATCATTGCATTTTTCAGCACGTAAAGTATGCATAGGGAAGTGAGAAATAGATTTAACTAAATTCTTTTCCATTACAACCTGCATTGCAGCCATTCCTAATAACTTGCGTTCTAATGCTACTTTCTTTAAACAGTCAGGTTTAATAATAGACATCATTTGTGCGTACTCGTTAGGTTTTCTATTAGCATCTAATGCGCCTAAACCTTTACCGTATATCATATTAGTGATACCTGTAATAATAGCACCATTTGAAGTACTATATAAGAATCTATCAATTAAGTACTGAAAGTAATTGTTATCGTGTCCGTATTCGATGTAATTATTTCTTTTACTTTCTCGAATCTCAGGCGATGTATAAGCCGATAAATTAACAACTGAAATATTATTAGTCATATATTATAAATTCATTAGATGTAGCGTGTGCAACGTAAACACCCTGATTAATTGTGTATGTAGAAATAGATTGATTTGTACACATTATTTTGTCTCTATAAACGACGTTTGCGCCATCAAAACAAGTTAAGTTATATGTACGACCATCTATTAAGAATTCAAACATTAAATCTTCTTGAAATTGCATCCAATACTTTTCTGTTACAAGTACAGGGTTTTCTATTTCGTGTTCTACATTTGCTAATTCATCTTTAAACACCATAGAAGTAATATTACAACTACGTGGCATAAACTTGAAATTTTGTGAGTATGTAGAATCCTTTAAAACTATCATTCTATTTTTTATTAAATAATAAATAAAAGTCGAAATTGTTTTAAAATAAAAAAGGGCAGCTAATGCCACCCTTAATTAAATTGTAAGAATAAATTAGTTACCTAAAACGATAGTAAATCCTGCACCTGCTAAATCATCACCGATAAAATTAGCTGCTACACGTTCCATTCCTTTTAACTCTAATGTGTACCCTGATAAATCGCCCATTACAGTTCCTGAAACAATAGTTCCACCTGTAACTTCCATTCCGTGTTCTAAACCACAATAGAATAAGTTTCCGTTGTTATCTTCTACAATTACTTGTGGACGTCCGTAAGCCAACAATTTGATTTGTTTATGTGTAACAATATCTAAACTTTTCAACTGAAGTTTTACACTTTGGTCAAAAAATGTAGTTCCGTTTTCACGTGAAGAAGTTATAGTTTGGTCAAAACTATTCGTTCCTTTTAATTCGTATTTATATGCTGAAGGTGTACCTGTAACGGTGTCAATTACATCTGTATTCGTTGCGTTATATGTATATCCTGTTGCATCACCCCAATTCACAAAATAAACAGCTTTTAAACCGCCTACTGCTGATTTACAGGGTTCTAATCTTCCGAGTGTTATATCACAAGCCATTTTTTATATTTTTTTAAGATTAATAAAAAAAAAGGTGGTGTTTATTCCACCACCCTTTTCTTGTTTATTTATTATAATTATGCAGCAGGAGTGTACAATACAATTTCACTTCCGATTCCGTATTGAACTGTAGCGGTAAAACGCATTACCACTCTGACATTCTGACTTCCGTCGATTGGTGCAAGGTCAATTAACTGAACTTCATTTTGGTCTGAAAGCAAACCTGTACCGAAATATAAGTTAGATTTTTGAGCAGCAATTACGTAATCATCTGTCATTCCGTTTGCAACAAAGATTTTTACACCATCAAAAGAAAGTGAACCATTGTTCCACCATTGCGTACCCATAGAGTTAGTACCGTTAGCACCTAAACCACTTGCACCAAATCCGCCTAATGCTCTAACATAAGAACGGGCTACTGATTGTGAAACGTACAAGTACAAATCTTCTTTTCCGTATAAAGCAGCAGGAATAGTATCTACAACTTTTCCAAGTTCAGCAATTACGTTAGCTGCAGTAATACCACCCGCAGCAGGAGAAGCAACATCAAGAACTGTAGCATCAGCAGTAGCCAAAGTTACAAATCCATCAAACTCACCTGCATTAGCAGTAACACCTTTCCAAATGTTTTGTTCTGTTTTTTCAGCAACTTTAGCAGCTACGTGAGCAATTAAGAAATCAGCAAATGAAGGTGGCAAATTATCAAAGGCAGAATAACCCATTGTAATCGCTTCCCAAGTGTTATGGAAATCTTTTTTACACAATTGTAAATTTACTTGGAATTCTTCAGGTGTAATAATTCTTTCAGTTAGTGTAACTGTAGAAGTAGCATCAAAATCACAAGTAGCATTTTTTACAATACCATCTGTAGCAATTTTTTGAATTACTTGTTTGTATTTTACGTTAGGTAAAACTTCGATTCCACCATTTGCGATAGTAGAACCTGATAATAATGCAGCAGAGATGTATTTACTTGAAAATTCTCCCGCATAGGTAGAGGTAATTGAAACTGTTGTAGCCATTTTTTATATTTAGTTAAAAAGTTTAGACATTACAATATCTTGTGTAGACATTGTTCGATTAGGTGATATTTTATTTAATTTAACAGAAGATTTAACTTCCGGTGAGTGTGTTAAAGGTTGTACATCAACTTCAGCACTTAACTCTTGTTTTACTGATTTTAATTCAGCAATTTCAGCACGTAGTTTTTCAATTTCAGAAAAGAACATTTCTTTAGTAACTGATTCAACTACACGTTTAGGAGCAGCAGCTTGCGCTTCAACTTCTACTTCAGCTTCAGGTGCAACTTCTTCTTCAGCAGGTGCAACTTCTTCAGGCATTTCAATAGAAGCAATAACACCTTCTACTTCAACTTTTAAAATGTTTCCATCTTCAAGTTTGTATTCCCCTACAGGTAAAGCAATTCTATCTTCACCATTTACAATAAAAACAGCTGCTTCTGCTTCAAAAACTTCTGCTTCGATAACAGTAACACCATCTTCAAGGTTCATTTGGGCAAGTTTTACCTCCATTCCCAAAAGCGTTTTAATTTCGTTAATTACATTCATATTTACTTATTTAGTTATTTAAAGTATTCCTGATAATTGTTTTTTAAAACTATCTAATTCATTTATTCTTGAATCAGCAATTCTAATAGCATTATTCCAATCTTTTATTTGTTGAGTGTTATCTGCACTTTCACCAACTAATTCTTTATATTTTGCAGAAAATGTTTGTGAATCTTTAAACATTTTTACTCTTAAATTAACCATTTCTTTAGTATAAGCATCAACTTTGGAAATAGCTTCTTTTAATGCTTGACTTCTGATGTTTTGGCCTTCCTTCCAAATAGTTTCTATTTTTTTTGATTCTTCATCACCTGCTGCTAATTCAACTTTTTGCGCAGTTAATTCTGTTTTTTGAAACGATTTTAAAATCTTGTGTGCTTCAGCTGTCATAGTAAAATTTTTTATATTAATAATTGTTGTTTTAAATTGTTATAAATTACTGCGCAGGTTCGTTGCCCTGTCCTACTAAAGTACCTATACCTTGTTCACGTAACTTACCATTGCAGCATTTAGAGTTGTACGTGTTATCTTTACACAAGCACCCACGTTTACCACCTTTTGGTGAAGTTGTTTTTATTTCTTTACTCATCTTTTAGTAGTTGTTTAATTTTTTCAATCAATTCATCATCTTTAGCTTTTTGAAAGTTCATTTCTACTTTGTCGCTAAAATATCCTTCAATGCTGAAACCTTTAACCTTTTTAGTTTTAACAAACTCCTGCCAAATATCTTCGTTGTTTACTTTCATAGAAACCATCCAAGTTCCAATAGGCATTTCTAAACCATAGTTACGTGATTTGTCTACTTCACTTTCTACTATCCAAGATTCAACAACTGATAAATCTTTTAGCTTTGTGCTATGTTCTAAAGTTGCGTTATTTTGAAAGCCATTCATTAGATATAATTCACTTGCTTTTTTTACTGTATCCTTTGAAAAGAAAATATAATATTCATCATCACCACTTCTTCTGTAAATGTTTTTATTAGGTATCAATGCAGCACCCATTAAAATTCTTTTATCAGAATCTACTTCAGCAAGTTTAATTTCTATTTCTTTATTTAATGCTACAAAGTTTTCTTCTATTGCAGGATTTTCTACAATTGAAATCGCCTCTACACCTGTAGCTTTATCATCATCTAATATTAATTCTACTATTCGCATTTTGTTTTTATTTTAAAATTAAATTTTATTGATTTTGTTTTAAATAGCTTTTTTTTGCGTTTTAAAGCACTTTCTTTATTTTATATATTACCTGTTGTTTTTTTTTAGTTTGTTTATTAAATTAAAAATCCCTTTAAAATCAATACTTAACAGCGCAAGTTTTTATTTATAGTAATATGTTTTTTAATAGTTTTTATTTATCCTAATGTAGCTGAACGGATTATATTTCTATCTAAACCTTGTGCAGTAGTTACGTTATTTGCTACTACATATGCTTGCACAGGTTGTTGTTCTCTATTTGCTACTGCACCTGCTAATTGATTTACACCTGTTGCACCTACTACGTTAAATTGTGGAGCAGAACCTGTAGGCCCGCTTGGTGATGTCCCGCCCGAAGCAGCACCGCCACCACCTAAAGCACTTAATGCTTTTGATGTAGCAAGTACGTTAGCTGCAATACCAATACCTGCACCCAAATTATTTAAAAGTAATTTCTTTCCTAAATATATAGGGCCTAATATAGGGCCTAATGAAGAAGCAGTAAACGTGTCTGCAGCATTAGCGGCTTGGGTAGCTGTAATAATTCTTGCGATACCTACAGCACTTTCAGCTATTAATAAACCTTTTTGTATATCTTTATTTTTTTCAAATAAACTTTTTAATAAACCAATACCACCTTCAATAACAGAAAATGTAGATTCTTGAATAGCTTTTTTAGCAGCAGCTACTTCTTTATCAATGTCTATTTCTTTTTTTCCTGCATCTTGTTTATTCTTTAGCTTTATATCGTTTACTTCGTTATCACGTGCAATTTCTAAAGCATCTATTTCTTCTTTACTTCTGTTTTGTTGTTTAGCTAATTCTAATAATCTAAAATATTTATCTTGTACATTTCTTTGTTCTGCTTCAGAAGCAGTCATAAAAAATTCAGATTGTTTATCTTGCGCATCACCTATAGCTTGCGTAACTTCATTATATGTAGTTTGCGTTGCGTCTTTTTGCGCTTTTAAAGCAGCGTTTAAATCATCTAAATCTTTTTTTCTTTGTGCGGCTAATTCTTCTGCTGCTTTTCTTCTTGCTTCTTTTTGTTTTTCTAATAATTCCTTTTGCTTTTCTGCTGCTTCTTTTTCTGCTTCAGTCATTTCTTTTGTGCCTGTAACAAATCGTTTAGAAGCATCGTCATAGTTTTGGCTAAATGATGTTACTGATTTTTTTGCATCTTCAAAAGCACCGCTAAAATCACCTGAAATTAATTTCTTTACTGCATTGCCTAAATAACCTAAAGATTGAAATACTGCAGTTACACTTGAATAAACAACTTCAAACGCTTGTGAAACATAAGGTAAAGCCTGTAAAGCTAAATCTACCAATATATTAAACAATGGTTCAACTGCTCGAAATATACCCTGAAATATCTTCTGCATACCATCTAATAAAGGCTGCAGTTTTTTCATTGCTACTTCGTTATCTTGAAAGGCAGCAACTAAACCACCCACAAGCGCAACTATTAAACCAATTCCTGTAGCTTTTAATGCACCGCTAAAAGATTGTGTAGCAACTTTAGCTTTATTAATAGAAGCACCAAGCATACCCAATGGGCCACCTGCATTTTCTAAACTATCTACCCAATCAGAAGAAGCATTTTTACTCGATTTAATTTTATCTTCTAAATCATCTATTTGCCCATAGATTTTCTTAAAATCTTCAGAACCTGCGGCAGTTTCTTTTAACTGTCTTTTTAAGTCTTTTAAGTCAGAAATAGATTGGCCTAAATTACTTTTTACTTCTAAATCAACTTCTATTTTTTCGGCCATTTCATTTCCCTTTTAATTTGTGTATATCCTTTTTTAAATGTCGCAGGTAGTTCGTATTTACCTTTAGCAATTTCTATTAATTCGCTTTGTCCGTAATGCTCTGTGCATTGCAGAAGTTCTAATATTTGTTTAAGCATATTGTAGTACAGGTATTTGTATTATAGTTCCAACTCCGTTTTCAAAGTATTCTAATATCACTATATCGTTTCTATCTGCTGCCGTAGCGTTAACAGGAATAGTTACTTCTAACAATATATCAGCATCGTTATCAGTTGTTAGCGGGTAGCTTAAAAAGTCAGTAGATAGCTTTATATCAAACGTATCGTAGTTGTTTTTGTATATTATAAATTGAACTACTTGTGCCGTGTTATCTACTTGTAAAAAAGGTATGTTAGAAAATCTTAAATATGTTGTATTCTGCAATATATCCCTGAAATCGTTTAGTAGTTCTAATTCTACTTCACCTGTTGTTAAATCAGTTGTAAGTGTGTTTATAATATATCGTTTATTAGAAACTATTACCCTATCATTTAGTTTAATTGAAGCTAATAAATAAGGATTAAAATTTCCTTTTGCTTTTATTACCCTTGTGCGTTGGTTGTATAAGTTGTTTATGTATTGACTATAAAACTGCTGATATAATCCATTAGGTGCAAATGTTAAATTCCATACTGAATTTTCTACACCCCAATTTAAAGTTTGTAAGTATGATAAATCACTTGCCGCTAATTGTATTTCATTTGAAAAACGTGTGTAATTAAAATCTCCAAAATTATTACCCAAACCATCAATCATATACCAATATGCGCCCAAATCACTTAAACCATTATCGTACATTAAAACAGGTTTAGGTGTATATGGGTTTTGGTCTTTATCCCACATCGTAGCAGTTAGAAAGTTTGTGCCTGTAGTACGTTCCCACATAACATCTTCAAAAGGTGTTTTAACTTCGTAACTTTCTGTAAATGCTGAATTAGGATTTTCAAAAAACAAATCACCATATTCTTGGTTATTATTTAAACTTCTAAAACTATTGTTTAAAATGTTTTCAGATGTTTCGTGTTTAAAATCAATACGTTTAAATAATTTAGGTTTGCCTATTTCTAATTCATTTGCCTGAATAAATTTAGTAATGTCTATTGTATCGCCATCCTGATACCATTTTTCTAAAGGTAAAAACTCAAATGTATTTTCAGCAGTAGGTACAATTACCATATTAAACATTTTAACTAAACCTGTTATAAAATCAGTAACCGTTATATCAGGTACATAGTTTCTAATATTCAAGTTAGCTAAAGTAGTTTGTGATGTTCCAAACGCTCGGTGTGTAGCTGAATAAATATCACCATCAATTATTTTAATATATGAACTAATTATTGTACTTGTAAAAGTTACAGGGCCTAAATCTGAATTTATAAAAAATGTAAAATTGTAAACATCTGTAAAAAAATCACCTACATTTAAAAATTGTAGCGCTTGTGTTCCACTTTGATTTAAGAAACTAACAAATGGTTGTCCATTATTATAAACGTGTACATTGTAATCTGTTGAACTTGTTGTTATTTGTATATTGAACCTGTTTGATTGCGGGAAGTCAGTAATGTAACTACTCGACAATCCTTCCATATAAATTTGTCTGCGTTGTACGTTTAAAGTATCGGTAGTTAAGTTATATTCTATACCTATTGCAGGTGTTCCTGTTTGGCTTGTTAAATTAATTCTCATTAATTCAGTTGAAACTCTTAATGTTTCAGAATTTTTACAATACAAAAACAATTTACTAAAAGTTTGACTATTTAAAAACTCACCTGTAAATTCTAATCCGTATGCTGATTGTATGTACTCTAAAATCTTTGTAACTCTAATTGCAGGGAATAACTCCTGATAGTTAATGCCACCACTTAATAAAGCAATATCGTTTACAATATCGCCTGTATTAAATTCAAACCTACGTGTGCTACCCGATAATGGAAAGGCGACATCAAGTGTAGGTGAACTTGTACATCTACTGAATACGTTTGTTAATGTGTAGCCAAAGTTTAATTGATTGTAATAGCTTACGTTATTTTCGTTTGCTAATGTGTTTAATTTATCAGCCTTGAACTTGTCTTTTAATTGAACTAAATTACCAACGAAATTAATTGTATAACTTTCTATAAATCCGTTTTTCTTATTGGCTTTATCCATTGTAAATTTACCATCTCGAAAAGGAATAGTATCTATTTCAATAAATCCGAAATACTTTATTCTATGGTCGAAAGCACCATCTACATCTTGTGGGTTTTCTAAGTTTGTTTCACCTACTGCTGATTCGTACCAATGGCGTAAAATAGCGTTGTTATGTTTACTTGCAGGAATTGTAAAGCTATTTGAATAATCCGTAAACAGTTTCCCTAAATCGCTAAAATTCTGTATGCTTGAAACAACCGAAATTTTTTCATCACCAAACAATTCAATTCTATTTGCTACACCATCAACGTAAATATATATTTCTACACTTTGCATTATACTACATCGTTTATTAGATTGTAAGAATATGTAAACTCAACTTCGTAATTAATCATCTTATCCATTAAACCTGTTTTAATAGGCATAGATTTAGTTTTAATGTTAGCAGGTTTGTTATCTAATAAAATGGTTTCTGAAGCCATTAAATCAAACATCAAATCAGAATAGTTTTCATCTACCCAACCTGTGTTTAGTTTAACACTTTGCGTTCCATTAAAATTAAATTGTTGTGTTTGATTCCTTAACGGATTGTAATCCCAAAAATCAGGTAGTAATCTAAATTCACTATTCTTAACTTCTACATTATTTGTTTGTGCTTTAAAAAATGTAAGAAATTGCCATCCACCAAATCTGTTTATAAATTCACAAATTACAGGAGTGTATTTAGATTCACACACAGGTAAAAAAGTAACTGTAGGTTGTAGTGTGCCTGTTAATTCTGATTCTATTATTATATCGTTTCCAAAATTATGGTCTGCTATTCCTGCATCTTTAGCAGGTATCATAAAAATATATGTATCAGCAGCAAACGAATCATCTAATAATACTTGTGTGCTTGATGTAGCGTATCTTCTATTTGTCCATTTAGCTTCAGTTAGTGATTCGCCATCGTGTTCAATTAATACGTTAAAGTATGGTAATTTATCTTGTGCTAAAGTTTCGTTATAATATTGTGTAATTGTAGGATTAGTTAAATAAACAATAGGTGCAGTTGTATTTTGATTTACACCACCTAAATAATTATTAAACCCATTTACACCAATTAAATTGATTTCGCGCACAGGCACCCACGTTTTGTCGTCTGCAACATTATAATACCATTCAGCACGTACATAAACCCACATATCATTTTCATCTTCGTGAGCATAAGCCCTTGTGAACGCATTTATTGTTTCTATTTGTTCTGATATGTATGGTGCAATATTAAATACAATAGCAAGTTGAGTAGCAGAAACTATTTTCTTTTCAATAGTGTATGTAGGTGTAGCAGGTTCTGTTTCACCTTTATTCCAAATAAATAATCTTAATTGTGCTGCTACTTGGTCTACTTCTTCTACTTCTATAAAGTATGGTGAACGTGCATTTATTACTTTCATTATTTTATGTCTTTTAAACTTGTTTTCATTAAATCTTCTACATCTAATGCGAATCCTTTTATTAAATCTTCTGTGATGTATTTCTTATACCCTGCTTCAAATGGTTTTGTAAAAAATAAACTTGGTCTTATTCCTTTGTTATAAATACTGCGTGTAATCATAAATGCAGTAGATTCATAAGACATAAATTTACCGTCTTTCTTTTTAAATTGTATTCTACGTGCTTTTACCCATTTGTTTATTCCTTCAGTTAATCCACCTTTTTTACCTGTACCTGAACCAAATTTAAAGGGTGAGTTTGGTGCTTTTAATGAACTTAATTTACCCTTTACTCCTTTGTCCTGATATTGGCCATATTCAGGCATTTCAAAATAAACACCTATTGAATTAGGCATTGCTTTAACATCACCTCTTAGTTTAGTGTATAACTCACTTGTAACGTTCTTATCGCCTTTAGTTAGGTTAGTTCTACTTTGTTGTATTACATAGTCTCTAAAGCGTTCTAATGTCTTTTGTGTATTTATTAGATTGTATGCCATTAACAGATAGTTGTATAGTTTGCTGCTTCTACGTTAAATGTAATAGTCCACCCTACTAACTTGTTTTCAAACCTATCACTAAATGCTTCGTAATTTGCATTGCCATTTAATTGAAAACCTAAGGTGTATAAATCGCCCCTGCGCATTGATTCTACAAATCTTTTACCTACTTCAAACTGTGTATTAAATATATCCTGCTCGTTATCGTTATCTAACCACAAATCAGTAGCCTCATCAGGTGAAATATCGCAAACATCCATAAGCAATACAGAAACATTAAATAGGTTTGTATTACCTGTAGCTGATTCTGCTACACTATTTACAATAACGTGTGCTAAAGGGAATATAGTACGCTTGTTTAAATCTACGTTGAAAATATCACCTGTAGAACAGTTGTTTACTATACCATCTTGTAGTAGTGAATCTCTTAGTGCTTCTGTAACTTTATAATATGTTTTCATTTCTTCTTAGTTGTTGTGCTTCTAATTCGTTTTTTTCTTTTTCAAATGTTAAATAAGTTAAACAGGTTGTAAGCCGAAGTTTTGAAACTTCATCAAATCTTCTAACGTCTCCCTGAGCAAGACCATAGTAGGAACTATACCAACTCCATTTTCTGCCAAACTGTGCTTCTCTGCTAAATCCATCAGCGCTTTGTCCGTCTCCAAATAATTCAGGGTAGACATCAACAATGCGTTGCCTAAATGATAAAAAAAAACCATTGCACCTAAAGCTACATCTAACGGCATTTGCAACATTGCTTCTGCATATTCTGCTGAACCTTTGTATTCTTCTATTAGGTATTTCTTGTTTAGCTTGTTTATTACAGGCCTGTATAAAACTGCCATTGCTTTGTGCATATTATCCCAATCAGAAATATATGTTTCTAAATCGGTATATTCTCCTAAACTGATTTCGTCTAAATTAGGTATGAACCCAAACTCTAAACCCTTGTGTTTAAATGTTTGAATTAACGAATAGTTGTTATTGAACATTTCGCCTAACTTATTTGTTATAGCGTTAATGTCTTTTAACTTCATTAGTGATATTTCCTTTAATGATACGTTGCAAAATATTTCAATCATCTTATGCTGCAAAAAATCACCTTCAGGATTTGATTTAGCTATACTTGTAAATCTTTGATATTGTTCTAATGTTATTTCTTTTAAAGATGTAGGTATAGAAATTTCTAACTTCATAAAGTTTTTTATTTAATAATAACTTTTATGTGAAATTGTATTAAACAGAAAAAGGGTAACATTTCTGCTACCCTAATTCCGACTATTTAACCAACCAATTTATTTATTAAAATACTCTATCCAAAAATCCCGAAGTGATTGTGATATTTGCGCATAAGGAATCCATACATCGTTTCCTTCATTTACCTTTAGTTCTATTCTGCGTTCTAAAGACATCTCAGGCATTTCTTCTACCTTGTATATACGTTTGCATACATTCTTAGAATTAAACGTAATAAGAGCATCGTAAATACCTGTAGCATCTATTTTAGCTTCTGAATCAAAACATTCATCTGCGTATTCTGTGTAGTAACTTATTCTGTATGTTCTCATATTAAAAATCTATTTCATTATTTATTAAACTGAGTTCTATTGTTTTTATTCTTTCCTGTGCTAAAAATATAGATATTTCAAAATGTTGTTGTATATTTTCTCTTTCATCTTGTTGTAAACATCTTGTGCAGGTGTCTAAATCTAATTTTGCTTTTTCTAATTCATTTAATAATGCTTGTCTGTGTGTTTTTTCAAGTGTCATAATTTCTATTTGTTTTTGTTGTTATTTCTTGTACAAACATACACCTACTTTTGACATTATCAACACTAAATGTTAATTTTAACAAAACTTTAACATTTTAAGTATGCTGCTGCTATTTCATACATTTTCTTCATTAGCTTTATTTCACCAATGTTTCTTGGCAAAGCTATATCTACTTCTACACCTTTAACGTGATGTATGTAGCACTGTATAGTAGCTATGAATTGTCCGTAGGTCATTTAGTACACAAAGTAATTACCCTTGTTTGGATTTTCTAATTGGTATGCTACTGCATAGCGTAAAGCATCGAGTGCGTGGTTGTAATTATCCATAGGTGTTGAACTCTTACGTTCTAACCAACAGTAGTTATTTAATTCTTTTATTATATCTATACTTTCTTCATCTATTATTAAATCGTAATCCTGCAATAAAGCTATACCATACATTACACTACCTGCACCTTTAATTGTAGGTACAATATTATTGCCTTTAGATTTTAATTCACTAATTAATCGTGGTTCTGCTGAATCAGCAACTATTAATTTATCACCTGCAAATTGTGCGTTTAAATTAAATATGTGGGAAGTTTGTAACCCTGTTTGGTATATGTGCTGCCTTATGTAAATTCGTTTGTTAGAAGCGTCTATATTAGTTTCTATTAATGTAGTAGGGTCTGAACTAAAACCAAAATCCTGCCCGAATACAGATGGGCTTACTTCTTGGAATTTACCTATTGTCCAATTTGTAAATATTACACCTTCTGCTTTGTCTAACCAACCACCAAGAATCTGATGTTTGTACTTTTCAGGCCTGCGTTGTTTAATTGCTTCTACTTGTTCTAAATAACTTTTACTTAAGTTATCTATGTTATCTAAATAAGTTGAATGTATGTATGTAGTATCTTGCTTTGTTATACATTGGCCTGCTTCTATTCCTTTTGCTTCAAAAAAGCGTTTGTATATCCAATGTTCTTTTGTTGTAGGATTCAGTATAAGTATTACACGGTTATCTTTACCTTTTTGTCGTACTGATAAATCTATTTTGTCAAATGTGTTTTCGTCTGTTAGTTCTTCGGCTTCATCTAATATCCAAGTAGTAACACCCTGTATAGATTTTAAGTTTGCAGTTTGGTCACCTGATGAAGTTTTAATTCCACGAAATAGAATCTTACTACCGGTTTGTTTATTTATAATTTCATCTTTGGTAATGTAAAAGTCAGATGTAATATTTAATGCTTCTAACTTTTCTATAAATTCAGGTATAATAGAAATAGTAGCAGAACGTAATGTATAACGTGTAAATAGAATTATATGTCCTGATTCATAAGTAAGAAGTGATAGAAGTAAGTTTATCGAATACGATTTACCACTACCTCTACCACCTGTTACAATAAAGTAACGTGAATCTACTTCACCAATTACTTTGTACTTTTTATTTATTTCTACCAAACTATTTAAAGTTGATTAGTTCTTTAAAGTTTAGGTTAAAACCTTCTGAAGAATTTAAATCAATAGTTTCTTTTGGTTTGCCAAACCTGTAGTTAAAATATAATTGCATTGCTTTTTCTTTGCCTGCAAATATTTGTTTCTTTAATTCAGCAAGCACTAAATCTTTATCAATGTGTTTGTCTAACATTTCTATTAGCTTTTCTTCTTCTACTCTTGGTTTACGGCCTGCGCCATCACGTTTACCACCTCTATTATCCATAATGATAAATTTTGTTTATTCTAAAAATAAATAGTTATAATTTTTGTTTATAATGCGTAGTTATTTTCTATCGTTATAATTAATTAAGTAATACCATAGCCAAATTAGTTTTGGTCTTATGAATTCGTACATCAGTAATATGAATAAGTATATCATTTGTAAAGTTGTTTTAGTTCTTTTCCTATTTCCACCCATTCCGGATAACCTTGTTTAATATATCCACTTACTACAAATCTATTATATTCTTTAGTGTATTTCTTATGTAGTAGTTCTGCTCTTTCTTTATTTGTCATAGCTTTTCTATTTCGTTTCTTACTTCTAAC
>Ga0181358_1000338_pt1 | contig 20905 bp, 22 predicted proteins | sample Fa13VDMM110SD_FD_130096 | JGI IMG/M metagenome (GOLD analysis project Ga0181358, IMG submission 130096) | Freshwater viral communities from Lake Michigan, USA - Fa13.VD.MM110.S.D | ecosystem: Environmental > Aquatic > Freshwater > Lake | place: USA: Michigan | collected 2013-09-24 | reverse complement strand
TAGTGAGAGTCAGAGGGATATTGATGTTAAAACCAAATTTGGTGTTAATATAACCGTACCATCTTTAACATTTGATTCATTACTTAAAAAACACAACATTGAATATTTTGACATATTAATATGTGATGCCGAAGGATATGATTGGAACATTTTCAAACAGTTGGACTTATCAAAATATAGACCTAAATTTATTAGGTTGGAATATATCAATTTAACGGAAGAAGAAAAGACACAGACAAAAGCCAAATTAGCTTATCATGGATATATCGTTGATATTGGTCAAGATATTGATGCGGTTGCTGTTGAAATATACCAAGAACTTCAAGATATTGAAGAAGAAATTTTAAAAAATGTATCATTATCCTTTAATAATATTGTTCTAAAATATGGTAGTGATAAAATACAATCGGGTTATATCAACTATTATAGTAAAATACTTGAAAGTATTAGACATGATAATATTAACCATTTAGAGATTGGTTTAGGTACATTGATGAGAGAGATTGAATCCAGTTTTGCTGATATAACAAATTCATATCCCCATTATAAACCATCGGCATGTTTAAGAAAGTGGAGAGAATACTTTACAAATGGTAACATATATGGAATGGATGTTGCTGAGGATTGTATGATTGAAGAAGATAGAATCAAAACATTTTTAATGAGTTCTTTGGATTCAAGTTCATGTATCGCAAATCTTAAAGATTTAGAATTTGATGTTATTATTGATGATGGATTACATACAGCAATTGCTCAAATAACAACATTTAAAAACTTATTTGGTAAGGTAAAAGAAGGTGGTTATTATGTAATCGAAGATATTAAGGGTGGTGGAGATGGAATTAATGTTTTTAATGAATACAACAAGGAACTAATGGAGGTGATTAACGAACATGAATGTTTTTATAATTACTATCTTGATGTATCTTATGAAGGTACTTTCCTATGTATAAGAAAAAATTATTCCAAGAGAGGTTTAACAAACGATACTGAGGAATTTTCAAAAAATACTCATAAAACTCAATCTAATGAAATTGAGAATAATACACCTACAATTAACGTGAATAAGAATTTAACTATTGTAACCGGATTATGGGATATAAACAGAACCGGTAGAAGCTTTGACCATTACATTGAAAACTTTAAAAAGTTTTTAGATATCCCCCAAAATTTATTTATCTATATTCCAAAAGAATATGAATATTTGGTTTGGGAAAAAAGAACACCTGAAAATACTTTTGTTAAGATTTATGAATTGGATGATGTAAAAAACATTTACAGACCTTTTTGGGATAAGACACAAGAAATAAGAAACAATCCTGAGTGGTTAAATTTAGCTGGTTGGTTACCTGACTCTCCACAAGCACAATTAGAATGGTATAATCCAATTGTACAATCAAAAATGTTTATGTTGAATGATTCATCAATTTGGAATCCATTTAACACGGAATATTTCTTTTGGTTGGATGCGGGTATAACTAATACTGTACCTCACACACATTTAGTTGAAAATAATATTTTAGATAAATTAACGGAGTATGGTAATCCATTTTTATTCTTGAGTTACCCATATGAGGCGAATACTGAAATTCATGGATTTGAATTTGATGCAATGAATCGTTTTGCTGGTTCTAAGGTTGAATATGTTTGTAGAGGTGGTTTGTTTGGTGGTCATAGACAACAATTAAATGAAGCTAATTCAACATATTATTCTTTATTAACTAAAACAATGAATCAGGGTTATATGGGTACTGAAGAAAGTGTCTTCACTATAATGTCATATAATGAGCCTGACCTATATAGAAGATATGAACTTGACGGTAACGGATTAATTGTAAAATTCACACAGGCAGTAATTGATAATGATGTAAAAATCGTCACACCTAATGTGACCAAAATTAACAATGCGATTAAATACACCGATAGAGATGTTGACAATCTTAAAACAAATTTATATATCCTAACCTTTAACTTTCCTGAACAAGTCTTACATACGATTAAATCAATGGAGAAGACACCAATTTGGTTGAATAGACCTCATTTGGTTTTATTGGATAATTCAACCACAGAAGAAGTTAGAGAGGAAAATAGAGAAATCGCTAAACAATATAATTTTGAGTATGTTAGTTTAGAAGGTAACACCGGTATATGTGGAGGTAGACAAGCAGCTGCGGAACATTTTCATGAATCAGATGCGGACTTCATGTTTTTCTTTGAAGATGATATGACGGTTAATCCTCCTGAAATTGAAGGACAATTTTGTAGAAATGGTTTTAGAAAATATATTCCAAATCTATATAATATTGTTCATAAAATTATGTTACGAGATAAATTTGATTTCTTAAAGTTAACCTTTACTGAAGTTTATTTTGATAATGATAAACAATGTACATGGTATAATGTTCCTCAAACAATAAGAACTAGAGATTGGCCTGATTATGATAAATTACCCGTTACAGGATTAGACCCAAATGCACCGTTAACAAATTTTAAAAATATGAGGGTTTTTGATGGTTTGACTTACTTGGATGGTGAGGTTTATTACGCTAACTGGCCGATGATTGTTAGTAAAGAGGGTAACAAAAAAATGTTTATAGATACTAAATGGGGACATCCATATGAACAAACTTGGATGTCACATATGTACCAAGAAACTAAATTAGGTAATATTAAACCAGCCATTCTATTAGCTGCACCAATATGGCACGATAGAATTAAACATTACGAAGCACACGAAAGAAGGGAAAATTAAAATTTTTAATTTTTGAATATATTTATCACTACAACAGGTTATTAAAACCATAAACATATTAATATAAACATATGTACCCCGATAGTGATACACAAATTCAAACACAAAGAGACAAGACTGACCCTTTATCGAGATATGTCGCTTATGTTAGCGATGTTTTTTCTCCCCTTCGGGTACGACGCTTTATTCAGATTGATGATGGAGGTAACTGGTTCGTATTGGGGTGCAGATATCATTTTTTACTTTATTTCAGGGTGTTTTTGGTTGTCCTATTTTATATTGTCAAAACTAACACCTAATAAAAAAACCTAATCGTTAATGATTAGGTTTTTTTGTGTCAGGTTTTGGGTTCTGTAAACCTTTTTTAAGTTCTTCTCTTTTTTGATTTACATCATTTGTTGCTTTTTTGTGTTGTTGGAGAATTTTTTTCTTCTCTTCTTCACTCATGTCTAATCCACTCATATTATGTTGTTTTTAATTTAATTATGTCCTCAGACTCTATTATTCTATTTTTTAACTTATTACATTTTTCATATTCTTCATTATCCTCATAATAGTGTATTATGAATCTACATAGCTTTATGAATAAATCGTAATCACAATTAATTGTATTAATTGTCTTTGTATTAGAATAACCAATTAATGTCTCATTGTCAAGACTTAATAATAAATCATTAATAAAGTCAATATCATCTTTAGTGTGTCTATTAGAACTTATTAATCTTGCTGATTGAAGTAGGTACGCAAAAGTTTCATCCATAATTATAAATATTTTTTAGTTTTTTTTCTAATATTTTGAAACACTCATAAAATCCGTCTGTTTCGGTACTTTCCCTGTTTGTTTTGGGTTCTTGACTAGGACAAAAAACCCTACCATCACTTAAAGAAATAGTATACCCCCACATATCTTTTGTGTACATTTCAACTGTCAAATATATACCAAATTTATCAAAAAAAGAATAAAGTTTTTTTATATCATAATATGAAAGCACAGATAAACATGGGACACCAACATTTGGGAACATAACTTTAGAAAATTTATCCAAAGAGTTCGGATAATAATGTTCAATAACATACCAATTCATAATAGTAATTATATGTTAAACACAATTAGTTGTATATATAAAATAGAAAAAACTATTTGAAATACCAATATATTTATATGTTATGGACTCTTTAAACGACAATAAAAAAGGGATAATTACTGAATTTGTAAAATTCGTTAGAAAGGAACTTCAACTTGAGAAGTGTCCTACTATTGTTTTACAAAATGGTAGAGGTGAACTTAAAACAACCGCTAGTTATGATTATTCAAAAGAGAATAAGATTATTAGGGTAAATTCAAAAAACAGAGCTGCGGTTGATGTAATGAGAAGTATTGCTCATGAAATGGTACATCACAAACAATTTGAGGAAGGTAGACTATTAGTGAAACCCGCGGATATTGGTGGGGACATTGAAGATGAAGCAAATTCAAAAGCGGGTCAATACATTAAATTGTTTGCTCAGATTGATGGTACAATTTACGATGAGTAATTAATTCCCCATTCAGTTTAAATTTAACCCTAAATTATGTATTCTTTATTATCCCTATTGGGTTTTTTAAACTAAAAACCAACTATTTATATATTAACATGAAGATACAGATATCCGAAAAACAATATGACCTAATTTTAGGACATATAAATAAACCCAAACATATTCAGGAGCAACCTACGCACCCTTCTGCTGCCCAACCTACAGCGGGTACAAGTAGTAGTGGTAGTAAGCAAGGGTATCCTGAAGTTGGTAAATGGGAATCTAACACAGGAAGAGAAGGGCCTGCGAATCAAATAGGTGTTACTAAGTGGTCAGATATTGTGGGTTCAAAAGTTTCAAGAAACAAATATCGATTGAAATAATTAACATTTATGTGATATTTATATAATAAAATAGAAAACAATGAATATTAGTCAAGATAAAAGATATCTTCAATGTGAAAATTTAATTGTAGATTTAGAAACGGGACTTAGATTTAATTCTAACAATCCACATCCTGTTTTTGTTTGTGAAATGTTCAAAAGACAGTTTGTTAATTCTTACAAAAATAAATTAATGGAATCAAAAGAGTTATTCTCTAAGATGAAAGAATTAATATACCCATTGATAGTACATGACCGTAATTTGGTTTCTGAATATGAAGTTAGATATGGTATGAATATGATTTTTGAATCGAAAGAAGAATTTTCATATTCAACAATGAGAATGATTGAGGAATCGTGGGATTTTGTTAAATTAAAAATGATTAATGAATTTCCTTTAATTATTGAGGATTGGTTAGATGATGCTTGGAATAAAACAAAAGAAGTTGCCGGAAATATACGGGATAAAGTAAAAGAGGGGGCAACTTGGGTTTTAAACAAGGGTCTTCCATGGTTTTTTAAAAAATTAGAAAGTTTTATACTGTCACCTGTTGGTATTGGTATCGATGTTGCTTTAACCGCAATTGGTATTGGTAAGATTGCGACTACAGTTATTTGGGGTTCATTGGGGGTTTGGAAAATATATCAACTAGTGTCAGGACAAATATCAAATGATATATGGTCTTGGTTAGATATTGGTATTTGTTTTCTTGGTTTAATTTTTACCGGTGGAGCAGCTAAAGGTTTAAAAGCAACAATTAAAGCCGCAGGTAGGGATATAACAAAATTAAGTAAGGGTGTATTAAGACCCTTAATTGAATTATTAGGTAAAGGTATTAATTTTATTATAAAAGCTTTAGCAGCACCTTTTGAATGGTTAGCAAAAACTTTTGGTTCAGGTAAAATGACAGAAGTAATTAACTCAGCTAAAAATGGTATATCAAAAATTTTTAATAATTTATCACAAGCTTTAAAAACAACAGGTGGTTCTGAACTTAAAAAAGTTGTGGGTAAAGGAATAAAACAAGATTTTGTTAACCCAATTAAAGCGGCGATTAAAAATCCTTCAGTAATAGCACCAGCTTTAGGTAAAGGTGCAACTTACGGTTTAGCTTTCCATGGGGGTATGAAAGCATTAGAAAGGGGTGTTGGGTCTTATGGTGAATATAAACAAGGTCAAAATAAAAAAGATGTTGAAAAAATTGCTAAATCAATTAGTGATGACCAATTAAAACAATCCACATCATATGATTTGAAGTCAGCAATTGAACAAATGAAACAATTAGATAATAAATAAAAAAATAAAAAAATAAAAATGGAAAATAAAGACGCATTATTAATAAGGAAATTCATCACATTAGTAGAATCAACTGATGAAAAAGTAATGAATCACGATACTAGTGAAAATAATAATATTGAAGAACCTTTGGATGAACAGGTTAAAATGTTTCAAGATGCACTTAAAACATTAGCAAGAACAGCACAAGAAGAAAAAGGTATATGGCAGACAATTAAAACTGAAATACCCGCAATTGGTAATAAGTTTAAAACTGTCGAGGAATTTAAAGCGGCAGTTGAAGCTGGTAAAATAGGTGCGGCAGAATCCTCAAGTCTTGTAAAATTTGCAATTAAAAATTCACCTGAATTGGCGATGAAAATTAAGGGTTTATTAAAATTACAACCTGAATTTGCTGAAATGTCTAAAATGGTATTTCCAAAGGGAACGCAAATGGCCGCAGATGCAACCAAAATGGAAATCGCTAAAAAGACATTATCTCAATTGGGAATAGAAGGTAAAGAAGCTGAAGCAATGTTAAGGGATGCCGCACAAAAATCAGCGGGTACAGCTAAAGTCACAACTAAGGCGGTGGATGATGCAATCGCAAAAAGAGCAAAAGATTTAAAAGGTTCATCATCTGAAGTTTCGGCATTAATTAAGGATACAAAATCAGGAACTGAAGCTGCCAACAGTATAAAAGCTGAAATTAAAAAAGTAAAAGAATTAGGACCTGAAGGTGCTAAATTAGCCAGTAAATGGGAGAAAGCGGGGTTTATAATTGGTAAATATTCAGCTAAAACTTGGAGTAAATTAAAATCAGTTAAAGGTAAAATGAACTTAAAGAATTTAATACTTTATGGTTTAGCTGGTTGGGGTACATATGAAATAATTAAAAGTTTATTTGGGTCCAGTGATAAAGACACCACAAGTGGTGTAATGCCTGATTGTATTGCTAACGCTGAAGGTACTGAAATTGGTACAACCAGTGATGGTGGTGTTATGGTGTATACAACTAAAGATATTGATTCAGATTCTGCGGGACATGGTGGTGCTAAATTCTATGCAAATAATAGGGTTTGGACAATGGATAATACATTGAGTGGTACATATGGTTGTAGAGGCTCTAAAGTTGAAGTTAAATCAGGAAGTCTAAAAGAATCAGTATTAATGGAAGAATTATCCGACATTATTGTTAAGTGGGATAATAAAAATGGTGGTGGAGAAGAAATTGTACCACCCGTTCCAAAAAAAGAAGAAGAAAAGAAAAAGACCATATATACCGATAGAGATAAATTCCCATATCGTTTTGGAGATAGAGGACCAATTATAAAAGAAGTTCAAATATGTTTTGGATTTGAACAAAAATACCAAACAGGTAATTTTGGACAAATAACATTAAAGAAATTAAATGAGTTATATGGTGTTTCTGAAATTAATGAAGACACATATAATAGAATTAAAGAAAAATGCAAATCATCATCAACAACAGGTACAACAACCAATACAGGTACAACTATCAGTACTACGGGTACAACAAAACCAATTGAGGATACTAAACCTGTTACAGATACAACAAAAACATCAACCACAACTTCAACAACGACCGCACCAACAAAAACAACAGAATCGGGTGGTGAGTTATATGCTAGATTAAACGCAGCAGGTCTTTTAGGTCCGCGTAGATTTCAGAGAAGTGTTATAGTTTATAAAGGAGAAGATTTATCTAAAGAAGAATTGGATAAAATCACAACTTATTTAGGTACCAGAGGTTTTAGACTTTCAAGAGATAATAAAGATAAAAAAATTGGTGAGAAAATTGTTTTCAAAAAGAATAAACCAACAGAAGAAACTGGAACCACAACAACAAAATAATTAAAAATGGATTTAAAAACACAAATAAAACAAACACTCCTTGAGGAAAGACAAAATAAACTCAAGGAGTCTTTTGTTGAGTTATTGGATATTGATGATAAAGTATATTTGGTTGAGAGGTCTCTAACCATATCACATACGTTATTGGAAGAGGGTTATTCTTTAGATGAAATAGATGGAGAATTGTCCGAAGTTTATGATGTTAATGATTGGGGTAAAATTGATTGGAAAGAAATGTTATTAGGTGGTTCATTATCCATGGTCAAGGAATATATTATTGAATATATTTTAAAAGAATTATTTGGAACAAATAAAGAATTCGCTCACGAAGTTGCGGTTGTTTTTTCTAATCTTAGTCCAACAGATTTATTAAAACCATTTAAAGATGAAGCGTCATGTTCTGAATCAATGCCAAAAATAACGAAAGCACTTTTAGTTGCATTAGGAAGACACTTGGCCGGTAATATTACAGGAACTGGAGAAAGTACTTTAGCAACGAGAGGTGCGGGTAATTTATTTGGTCAAGCAATAATGCAGTCAAATGTTGGAGAATCATTATCGGTTAACTTTTGTAAAATGATACACTAAAATGGAAATTAAGAAAAAAGATTTATTAGAAAATAGACAACAATTAAACGAATCGATATTTAGTATTGAAAATGTTTTAATGACCGCAGGTTTTGTTCCTGTTATTGGTGAGGTGGCGGACATCGCGTTAATATGTTATTACCTTTATAAGGGTGAAAAACTATATGCCGCGATAATGTTAATTGCTTTAATTCCAACGGTTGGTGATTTTATTGCTAAACCAATTATTAAACTTTTTAAAGGTAGTAGAGAAGGGATGTTAGCAATGAAAGAAGGTGGACCTAAGTTAGCTGAATTTTTAGCTAAAAACCCTGAAATGGCCGCCAAATTCACAAGTTTAAATAAATACGTAAAATCACCAGCAGTTGAAAAAACAGTTGAGAGTATTAGTAAAATTAATTCAAGTTGGGGTAATAGTTTAAAAAATGGATTACAACAAATTACAGGTGGTAAAGCTATATCGGGTTTAAAATCAGGTGGAAAAAGTGTTATTGCCGGTGGAACATTTAGAACAGGATTAAAAGATTACTATCAAGGAGAAAGACTAACAAAATATTTTGCAAAAAAAGGAGTTTTACCTGAGACAGGAATTCAAAGATGGTGGTTAAATGTTGGCGCAAGAAAAGATAGACGAAACGCATTTAGAAAATTTATCATGGCAAATAATTTATTAGCTTATTTTGGTATACCATCTTTAACTTCATTTGAAGAAAGGATATCAAATGACCCATCATTTAGAGAAAAAATTGCAAATGACCCAACAACAAGTGACTACATTGCACAAAATTCACAGTCGGGGGATGAAACATCACCAAATACACAATCGGGAGGTGACGAAAATAAAAGTTCATTACCTGGTATTATAGGTGGAATGGTGTCATTATCAGCGATAAAAAAATTAGCACAAATTTATGTATAAATAATTTTTTCAAGATATTTATATGTAGAGTTTATTGGTTTGGTCACCAGTAAACAATAAGCAATCTAAAAAAATGAAAGGAGGTATCCAACATCTCGGCAAAGGGGTCTTAACGACCTCTTTGTTCGTTTATATAGGTTCAGTTTGTCATTTTTTTTATTTATATTTAAAATATGTCTCTACCCTGTCCATCTTGTCAAAATCCTTTGGGGTTATCTTTAGAGTTTATTATTAAACACCCAATATCGGCGTGTCCACATTGTCAAACCATCTTTAATTTTACGGTTAACGATGAAATTAAAGAATCGTTTAAGGATGCAGTGTCCGAAATTGAAAAAATTAAAAAAGAATATAAGGGAATGGTAAAGTTTAAGTGATTTGTAGATATTTATTGGAATAATAAACAAATAAACTACAAAAAACAAAAAACAAAAAAATTATGGCATCAGACATTTCATCACAATTTACCGGTTTACCAATAGAAGACTTAATTGTATCTCCTATTGTCGGTATGGCTAAAGGTCAAGCAAAATTAAACGATGTAACATGGAAATACATCAACGAAGTAGCATTCACAAAAGACGAAAACGGTAAAACAGTTGCTCGTTCTTTGGATGTGGAAATGAACAGAGTAATGACTGATGGAGCTACAGGTGAACAATCAGTTCAAACTTTATACTCTAAAGTACCTATGTTACCATTAGTACCGCTTCCAGCATTAGCAATCACATCTGCTGATATTGAATTTACAATGGAGATTAAAACTTCTGAAGTAAATAAAGATTCATCAGATACGAGTGGAAGTTTCAGTGCTACAGCATCAGGTGGATTTTGGGGTATGAAATACTCAGCTACAATGGCTGGTAGTGTTGCTACTCACAAAGAGAACACAAGAAGTACTGATAACTCAGCTAAATACAATGTAAAAGTACACGCTGAACAGTTACCACCTACTGAAGGTATGTTAAAGTTATCTGATTATCTAACACAAATGTTAGAACCATCTTTGATTCCTTTGACAGCTGACCCAAACAATAAGTAATATTAACACTTTTTTTTCTCGTTTATTTTTGTTATATTGTGTAAAATAATAACACACAAAATGAATAGATTAAACATAGAAGAACTTGTTGGAGGTTTACTTGAAGCCGCGATGGTGGCTCAGAATATAAGTGAAAGACAACACATCAATTCACTCCGTAATTATTTCGATGGAAACGGAAATCCTAAATTACAAAGATTTGTAATTGGGGAAAATACAATGGATGTCCCAATTTATATCTTAGCTGACCATTCGTCAATTGGATTAGATGAATTGGATATTGAATTTGAAGCAAGATTGATAATTGGTGGTTCTAAAGTATCGGAACTAAAAAAATCACTTCTTGGTATCTTTAAGAAAAGGGGATATGAATCCAATATTAAAGGAATTGAAGTTGACTCTGGTAAAAATACAGATGGTTCGGGAATGGCTAAAATTAAAGTTAAGTTTAAGTCAGACGAAAAACCTGAAATGATTTCAAGATTAGTTGATTTATATATTCAAAAATTATCCGACCCAAGTCAAACAGTAGTAAAATAAAAATAAAAAACCCACCAATTGGTGGGTTTCTTGTTTAATTATTAATACGACCATATTTCCAGTTTTCAGGTAATGGTTCGTCTTTTTTTATTTTTTGATTGGTGTTACCGTCTGTAATCCATTTTAACCCATATTGTGAATTTTGTTTTCCAATACCATGACCTCTCTTACTTTCTTTCATTTTTTGAATAGTTTCTTCCTTGTGTTTTTTACCTGTCCAATCACAATAAAAAGAAGTTTCACCTCTAGCAAATCTCCTTTTGTTTGCTTCAGATATTTTTTTCGAGTGATTTAAACGATATAATTCATCATTTTTCATTCTTTCGGAATGTTTTAAACCCGCAGCTTGGGAACAGTTGAATTGGTGTGTTTCATTATTAAATCCACCCTGACCCCCCGGTTTTAGATTCATACATTTTTCTTCCAATAATAAATCCAAATTTACGATTTCAATTTCACGTTCTTTTAATGACATTCTATCGGGGAGAAATTCTAATATTTGTATGTTAAAAACTTCTTTTCCATGTTTATATAATAGATGTTTTAATCTTGTCCCACTACCGACATAACCATCATCTAAATTATCTGTTGAGTGCATACCAATATAGAAATTATCATTTCTAATATCGGTTGTTTTGTAAATAAAATGGTATTTTTTTTCTTTTCGACTCATTTGTACTTTCCTTTATAAATAAATATATCGGAAAGTACAAAAAGTCTACGGTGGAGGTGGAGGGATTCGAACCCTCGTCTTGTTCGCCATAACATAGATGGACTACACGTTTATTCAATTATTCACAACTGACAAATATCTGATTCCTATTTTGACATCGTTATCAGAAACTGTGTCGGGTTCACTTCAATTATGGTAGCGCCCTGAACGAGACCATTTGTACCTTTTTTGATAGATACCACACCGTAGGGACTTCTGTTCCAAGGTTATGTGTCCACCGACCCGTTAAGTGACAGTTATTAGGCTGCTACTTTAGAAGTTGCAAGTAAACCTGCTACCTCCATGTTGTTGTAAACGTTGCCGTTTGAGTTTTACCACCGTTGATTAAAGTCGTAGATGACATCCGACTACGTGCCCATTTACCTCATAAACGCCAATCAATTCCATTCACCCCCATATTTTCAAAGAACATTACAAAGATAGTGTTTATTGTTGATTTAAACAACTATTTTATTCTTTAACTACTGTCAGTACAAATTTACCATCAACCTCCGTTAAATCAACCACAATTGGTTCATTAATGGGGTTATATTGTTCTGTACATATTGATGCGTTTACAAATAACGTATCGTTAATTTTTTCTGTTCCATATGAATAATGAATATGTCCAAAAACATGCATTAATGGATTTAACACATCAACACGTTCTTTTAATAGTTGACATCCAACATTTCTTTGACCATATTTATCCATTACATAATCCAATATACCAAATGCGGGGCCGTGAGTGATAAGTATATCGGTATCATTAGGAATCTGTTCCCATTTCTTTTTAAGTTCTTCACCGTCTCTTGGTAAATTAAAAGCCCAACTATAAAATTCTGGTTGCCATGGACTACCATAAATTTTAATTGGTCTTGAAAATTCAGGAAAATCTATAGTTATAGAATCATCTCTTAGATAGGTAACATTAGATTGTTGTAAATTTTCTTCATAAAGATAGGTGTTCAACCAATTTGGTTTATTTTCAAAAGATATGTCATGATTACCAGCAATAAAAATCTTGGTGTCAAATTCTAAATTTTGATACCAACTAATAAAATCACCAACTTCTTTTTCTCTACCTACATTTGTACAATCACCAGCGTGAATTAAAATATCACCTTTAGGTAAATTGTGTGGCATTTATTCATGTAATGAATGTGTGTCCGATATTAAAACTATTCTCATATTATTAAATATATATAAATTTTCAAAAAAAGGAAGGGTTGATTTTAACCAACCCTCCCGGGGCTTGACCGGTTTAGAGGTCTGATTCCACCACTTAGTTTTACTAAACTAAGAAAATAAACTTTTAGTTTTTATCTAAAAGTTCGGCGATTGCTTCAAGTTCCATTTGTGCCTTTAACTCTGGTGAGATAATTGCGTTCAAACGAGATTCTAATTCAGCAAGTTCTTTGCGTTTTTCTTGAAAGGATATTTGATTTACTCGAGTTTGGAAATCTTCTTTCCACTCATCAACCGAAAATCCTAACCAAGTAAAGTTGTATTCAACACCCAAATCTTTAGCTGCCGATTCTGATTTATCTTTTCTGTCCATGATAAAAGCATACATTTCTACAATCTTACGAACATCAGTCACCGTAGCGATAGTTGTTCTGTCATGTGCAGAATTTGCTGAATATCCAAAGTTACCACTTGTTTTCCAACAAGGTCTCTCCGCTTTTTCAATTGCTAATTTTTTTGACTGAACTAAATCAAATAGTTCTTTTACTTTTTCGTCTGTTGTTTTTACTTTTGTTGCCATAATTGTTGTTTTAAATTGTTGTTAATTATTTATTTATAGTTGTTTCACGAGAAACAATTTGCGAGAGGGGCGGGATTCGAACCACGCGGCACGGAGTTCCAAATAGTAGAAGTAACTCTGACAGTAGCCGAATACTCAGAAATTTATCGAGTAAGTACAGACTCCTGCTCTACCAACTGAGCTACCCCCTCGGGTTAAAAAACTGGAAATTGAACGAGTGAGTTTTTGTTTTTATTTTTAATTTAAGAAGTAACTCTAATGATTCTCTTACGAATAAGACAATTCATCTCATAGCCAGTAATATTTTTATCAAAGAACTAAGTTAAATGGGGATTATGTTGGTGATTGGTTTCATTAAAGCTGAAGATAGAAGTAACCAAACATATAGCCATTAATTTTTTTAAAGTGGGAAGACTACAACTAATTTTTAATTTAGATTTAAAGTTAGAAGTAAGTTAATAGATAGCCACTTAATATTTTTTAGACGGAAAGAGTATGAGTATGATAACATCCATTGTTTTGTAGAAGTAACCCGGTACATAGCCGTCAATAAGTTTATGTGGAGAATTGTGTGTCTAACGTTGTATCTGATTTTTGTATGTTAGAAGTAAGACATTTGCACCAATACTTTCACCAACTCTAAGACCTAAAACAGAACCACTCCCGGTTTATTGTATTAGGTAATGGTTATCCTCTCGGAGACTCACATAGCCACATTATATTTTCAAAGAACATTACAAAGATAAGTGAATATGTTTGTAATTTCAAAATTATTTTTGAATTAATGGATGATTTTACACACCCATTAATTTTCCAGTTGTTTCATATGAGAAACAGAAATCTTCATATTTGAAGAATGTATCAATATTCTCATCAAGAGTAACTTGTTTTCCTCTTCCTTCTACATGTAGAAGGATAAGGTCATACACACTTACTTTTGGTAACTCAGAGTATTGTTGAATCGTTTTAAGTGTATTTTTCATATCACCTCTTGCGGTTACAAATCCTTCTGAATCGATATCCAACATAATATACTCTTTAGTTTCCAAATCAATAATCGCTATTAACGTATTAGATGATTCCGATTCCAAAGATTGACAATTTGAAATTGTCTCGGGTAACCACGTTTTATTTGATTCAGGGTGTTCTCTTTCCATGATACCAAAAGATGTTTCAACCGAACTCAAACTACCACCATTGAAGTTTCTCACATCAATAACAACATATTTAAACCCACAATTAATAGCATCCACCATATCGATATCGATATATTCGGCACATGGTCCTTGTTTATGTCTAACATCACCCGAGTGAACCGATTTACCAACTCTCAAGTTACTGAAAGAAAGTACTTCAGATACTTTATCACCAACAAAGGTAACACTTAAATCTAGGTCTTCAGAACCACGTTTATCCATCCAATGAACAAAAGGTCTAATAACTTTTGCTTCGGGGTTATTCAAAGGAACTCTTTGACCTCTGATTATTGGTTTAGTTGAAAAGTTCATACTTCTCATATTGGTAGGTAAAGGAATCTTTTTCAACTCCTCATCAATCCAACAGTTACCTAATGAATCCATTACCGAAAACTTATCTCTAAGTGTTTCAAATAATTTAGAGTGAATGGTTTCCACGATATCTTTAGGGATTGCCGGTAATAATGGTAACTCAGTGCGTTTTCTTGTACCTTTAACCATGATTGACCTACTTGTTTGAGCCTCAATACGATTCTCAAAGTGAGTATAAACCTCAAACAATACTTTATTTGATGTACTCTTCACCGCTTCACCTAAGTATTTCATAGTTAATTCAATATCTTTTGGATATGTACGAACCAACCAATCAATTCTTCTTGCAAATTCACCCGGTCTTTGAGATAACACTCTTAAACCATTTTCCAAACCTTTTTCAAATCCTTCATTAACAAGAGAGAACCAAGACCTAACTTTTTCATTTCTAATCTTATTAAATGAATCAAAAGATTTAGGGAATTGTTTTTTATATTCACCTGGATGTAATATTTCGCCTAAACGAACCCATCTTTGGTCTCTTAAAACCATTTCTTTTGGGTCACAATTTGTGTTCTCAAGTAAACCTAAGATATATTTTCTTTCTTTACGAGAGAATTTCTTGAATTTGAATTTATCCCTTGCGGTGTTCACACCTTTTACAGATGACCATTTGTTTAATCTTACTTCCTTTTCAGGAACTTTAGGTAAACTAATATCACCACCAGAAAGGTGAACAGCAATTCTCAATACATCGGTCGGTGTTTTAACTGGTAATCCTTCGATTCCCATTGCCGCCAATGTACATAAGTTTTCCTTGAAAGGAATTGTATTAGGGAATATTAAAGTCTCACCATTAGTAACAAACCATTTAACAATCTCAAGGTCTTGAGGTGTTAATGATGTATTAAGTGAAACTAAATCTGTAAAGATTTGTGAGAACCTTTCCGAAGTACCATACTTAATCAAGTTGTATTTGATTTTCTCAAACTTAATTTCTTTTTCGTAAGTGTGGGTTGATGGTTCCCATTGACCGTTACTCCAATAGTGCATGATTGCGTTCATGTACAATTCAAAATCGGACATCACCATCACTTCTTGTGGGAAGTTCTTATATAAAGGTTGATAATTACGATTACCTCCCATTACATTTTTCAAATGAGTAATAACTTCGTCATTAAACTTTTGAATGAATGATAAATCTGATTTGGATAATGCGAAGAAAGATTCTTCGTCTAACATGTACCCCCATTGCATTAAATGAGATTGTACGGTCGCTACTGCGATTCTGTTGTCCATTCCATCATTTGGTGGACATACTAAGCTTTTTTGCAAAGCTATGATATTTTTTGTTGTCATCATTGTAGTAAAAATGTTTTAATTAATTGTTGTGAGTACAAATATACGAAACTTTTTTTAAAAAACAAGTATTTTTAAATTATTTTTTTTATTTCTCTCTCAGTATCTCTTTTTTTAATGGTTTCTCTCTTGTCATAAAGTTTCTTTCCTTTTGCAAGAACAACTTCAATTTTAAATATTCCCCTATCATTCTCATATAAACGATAGGGGATTATTGATAAACCATTGATTAAATCTTTATTTAACTTAGTAAGTTCTTTTTTCTTCAGTAATAGTTTTCTATCTCTTCTGATATTATCATTACCAATACCTGATATTAAAGTATTTTTCATAAACAATTCTCCATTTTGGAAAATACAATATGAATCCGTGAATGACAAATTACCATCTCGTATAAATTTAACTTCAACACCATTTAACACAACACCGGCAGTGTATGTTTCAACGAATTGGTATTCAAATTTAGATTTTCTATTAACTATGTTTATTTTATTTTTCATTATAATCTTACTAAGTGATTTGCGGTTTTTTTTGTATGGTTAATAGGGTTCGAACCTATACGAAAACTTTAGAAGAGTTTTATGCTATCCAGTTACATCATAACCACAAATAGTACTCGGGGCGGGAATCGAACCCGCACGGACATTACTGTCCACAGAATTTTAAGTCCTGCGTGGCTACCAGTTACACCACCCGAGCATTTACCCAATTCCAATATGTCAAAGACCGTTACAAAGATAAGGAACAAACTCGATAAAAACAAAAAACCCGAACTTTATTAGAGTCCGGGTTTAAAGTGTTTCATAAGTCTAGTTTCTTATAATCTGTTTAACTCCGAACTTGGGACACATAAATATATACCTCTCCCATTACCACTAAGTGGATTATTTGAGGGTTGTATGTATACCAAGTTATTCATCGTTATTCTGATAAGTATTACAAATATACGAAAAGTTTTCTAATTTCCAAATCTTTTTTAGAATTTTTTTATTTATTTTTTGTTTTTAGTAGGTAATACACATGTATTATGATTATTAAAACATTTGTACTGATGATTGGGTAATCATTTTTTAAACATCCATAAACAATCCAAAACACACATGATGTTGAACTAACAATTCTTAATCTTGTAATATTTTTAAAAGAAAAAGAAAGTAGAGTTAAGAATGTTGCGAAGTAACCTAAATAATTAATCATAATTAAAATAAGTCTTCACACCATATTGGTGTCTTCTCCCCAACGTATGAACCTGATACGTTATATTCAAAGTATTCTATAGCATCTTCCTCATTCATATCTCCGCATAGTATCTCTATACACTTTGATACCGAATAAATTAATCTCATTGATTTTGTATCAATTCCGATTACGGCTTCATCGAATCCGTCTGCAATCAAGATTTCCTCGTCTTGATATCGTTCAATTATTATATCTAACATATTGGTTTTTTTAAATTTTCTTATTAATTCCCATTCGGGGTACAAATATAATTTATTTTTGTCAGTTTTTTTATTTTACTATTTTTATTGTTACCAATACCCGAACATACTCTCGAGCAATATTTGTTCTTCTCCATACAAGGTTTCTTACAAACTGCACAATTATTTTTTAATTCTTTATATGGGTTTCCTTCATATAATTTTATGAAATCTTTACCATATTTGTTTTCAACATAATCAAATTCAGTATTTAAGTCTTCTCTAAATAATATTTTAAGATTTGAAACTGAATCTAATTTTACTTGTGTGAGACCATCAACAAATCCTTTTATTTCTATTAGTTGGTTGTTTTTTACAAAATCGGGGATATAATTTCTTTTTTTATCTTTCCAAACATACCCATACATTTCTTTATTTCTAATAAAAGAATGTCCGTGGTCGATGTTATATATTACCCAAGCAAGTTCATAACTACTATCACACCAATATCCTTTATACCAACCACTTTTACCAATACCTGAACCTTTACGATACCCACCCGCTGATTTTAACCAGCATTCTGAATGATATTTTTTAGGTTTAGATAATAAATGATTTATCTCTTCACCACAACATAAACAAATAGATTTAACCCATTTTAATTTTTCACCTTTATTCCATGGAATTTGATTTAAATTTGAATTTCTTTTTTTTTGTTTAGTTTTTTCGGTAAAAACTCTACTATTTCTACATCCCAAAGAACAATAATTAATTAATCCTTTACTTGGTGTAAATTCAATTCCACATTTTTTACAATAAGACATTTATTCTTTTTATTATAAATATCTTGTCGAACCTGAAAAGTCATCGTGATTAAAAAAAAGTATTGCTATGGGGAATCGAACCCCAGACTGGTCTTAGAAAGAGACCTGTGATAACCGCTTCACTATAGCAACATTTAACAATTATTGTTCTCCAACTTTAGTTATGTCTTAGGAGTTTAAAACTTCCTTTTGACCATTTTTTATTTTGTTTTCCAATTTATCTAATCGAGAGTCTAATTGGGAAAAGACTTCTCTTTCTGTGTTATCCATCCTTCGATTTACCTCATCATGGTTATGATTAATTAAATCGTAGATTTCTTTTCTTATGTTATCCAATTCATTGGATATATTATTTTGAAAAGATTCCAAGTTCTTTTCCACTTTTCCTACCTTGACGTATCCAACCACAGCAAGTATTGCTATTACAATACCAACCACAGAAGACACCCCTAAAATAAATGATAATGTTTCCATAATTTTAAAGTTGTTTTTAAATTTGTCAAAGAACAATAATTGTTGGCGGAGAGAGAGGGATTCGAACCCCCGGAACCCTTTCGAGTTCTCCGGTTTTCAAGACCGGTGAAATAAACCAACTCTACCATCTCTCCAATTTTCCCTACCCTGAGATTACGGATAAGTAGATTTTAACGGTTTAGTTTTATTAAAAACAAACACATTAGTGTCTTACCACATGAAACCATAAATCAAACATACTCGGTGGCTTTGTTACGACCATACTCCGACGACCCCCTCTTTAAAGTTGTGGAAAGCGACAACTACATCATTGTTTAAGAAATGATGCCAAATCTGGTGAGTATCTCTTACTCATTGCGGTCCCACCGGGAATCGAACCCGGCACTTTGCCGTGACAGGGCAATATTATAGCCGATTAACTACAGGACCTCAGAACTATAGTACAAATATAAATAAAAATTGTGACATTAAAAACTTTTTCCGTATAAAAAAGAGGACGATGGAAAATATCAAACAGTCAAAGATTTAATTGAGCAATTAAATGTGGTTACCGCAGATGGTAAAAGTGTTTATCAACAAAGCTCTGGTGAGACCACGTTATTTAATGCCAATAATGAATATAAAGAAATAATTGGTGATAGTGTTGTATATTATTTCCTTTATGACAAAGATTCCGAAGTTGTAAATAATTTACAAAAATACACTAATAGAAATAAAATGGCAAACTTTATTGTTACTGTAACTCCAAGACCAACGGACAACATTAAACTTAATAAATTGGTTCTATTTAGAACTAAACCATCAATATTAATCGTACAATAAAGTTTGAAAAAAATAAAATTAACCGAACAAGATTTAATTAAAATAATTAAAAGAGTTTTGAGTGAAGCTAATTCAGTTGAAACACAAGACGCATTATCTTTACTAAATTTACCTGAAGATGTAATTAACATGGCAGCATGTTATCAAGACCCAACAGGTGTTGTTGATTCTTTGGATAATCCTGAATTAGTACAAAAAGCATCGTCAGATAAAAATTTAAATGACGTATTAAAATCTTTGGATGGTAAATCAACACAAGAATTAATGTCAGAATTCAAAAGAGTTAAGTCTTTAATGGGTAATATTAAAGAACAAGCGGCGGCACTTGCAGCAGTTGCGGTTTTTGGTGTACCTGTTTTACCCGTATTCTTAGGGTTGATTCTTTTAGGTATTGTTGTTTCTTTATTTAAGAAACGTGGTGGTAACAGAGGATTTTCTGGTGGAGGACACAACGCTTGTAAAAACAAGAATAGGATTCATAGATACTGGGGACTGTAATTACCAAGAACCTCCGGCTCCACCGAATTTTTCGGGTTCGGGTTTTGTTACAGATGTTAAATAGGCAGTTTTATACTTTCCCCAAGCTGCAATAGTTCTTGGTCCATAGATACCATATCCTCCTGATTTAAATCCTGAAGCTCCAATTCCTCCACTTACCTTACCATCTTTATATCCTGTCGCCCATCCTTTTCCTTTTCCTCCTTCCTTATCGTCACCGTGGTTATTATCCAACCAAACTTGAAACGCTATAATAGCCTCTTTGTTGTTTAATTCAGGTGGAATTACAACTGCAGTTTTCGGTGTAACAGTTTTATATTTCGCAAATGCTTTGTCAGCTTCACCCCTATAGTAATCAAGAGATTCCTGTGAGTTAACATCAGTTGTTGTAGATGCGGTTGCTAAAGGTGCCGTTTCAGGTTTCATTAACATTTGGTCACCACCAGTTCTAAAAAATTTACCATAAGTATCTGCTCCAAACTCCTTATTTATTTCCAACCATTGGATTGGAAACAAATATGAACCTCTAAATCCTTTTTTATTTGTAGCAGATATCGCCATAATTTTGTCAAATGCTTGTCGTGATATTCCTCCAGGGATTGTCTGTTCACTCAAAGTTTTTGAACTAT
>Ga0181358_1000333_pt1 | contig 20982 bp, 28 predicted proteins | sample Fa13VDMM110SD_FD_130096 | JGI IMG/M metagenome (GOLD analysis project Ga0181358, IMG submission 130096) | Freshwater viral communities from Lake Michigan, USA - Fa13.VD.MM110.S.D | ecosystem: Environmental > Aquatic > Freshwater > Lake | place: USA: Michigan | collected 2013-09-24 | reverse complement strand
TCAGACGACTACCAAGCATGGATGACGCCCTCACACGACCGCTTCACGGATGGTGGCAGCGATGCAGCATGGTGGATGCTACTGCCAGCACTGCCTGCCATCGGGGCGGCCAGCAAGGGAGGCGGCAATGGCTGACTTCATCGCGCCTTCGACCCAGCGCGTGGCCCGTAAGCCACACCGCTGCGCCGGCTGCTTTGGCCCTATCCCTGTCGGCGAGGTGCACGAACACCAGAAAGCCTTTTGGGATGGCGCGTGGCAAGAGAACCGATTCCACGCCGAGTGCTGGGCCGCCCTGTTTCAAGACGGCGAAGACGAGTTTTGCCCCGGCGAGCTGGACATGCCCGCGCGGATTGCGGCCACCCTGGGTCAAAACAAGTTTGACGGAGAACCAAAGCCATGAGTTATCACTACACAGAACTGGGTAACGTCCCTGTTGTCGTGCAATACACCTTCCAGCCACAAGCTAAGATGTATGACGCAGACGATGGTACTTACGACATCATTCCTCCGTATGTGTTCATTGAACAGGTTTACATTAATGGATACACCACTAAGGGGCTACATTGCTTCTCTGAGTGGCAGTTGGACAAGTGGGAAGATGAAATCTTAGCAGTGCATACAGCATGACTTCTTGGATTGCTCTTGTTAAAGTAGCTCCCTACCTCTCTCCTGTTGTCTTTGGTAATGTCTTATGCCCTGACCATGCAAGCAGAGCAGAGGTGAAGGAGTTGATTAAAAGGGCTGTGATGAATCACTATCCTGACACAGTGAAGATAGTTAACATTGCTAAGGGTAGTGTCTCTGTTAAAATTGATGGTGAATGGGTTAGTTATGACTAAATGCGTTGTTTCTGGATGCCCTTGCGGTGGCTTTAGCTGTGATGACAAATACATTCCAGCATCTGCACAAGAGTTCTGTGATGAACTAGCGTTTAAAGAGATGCCACAGCACGGGTATAAACTAGTGGGGATTAACAAACTACTATTCTGGAAGATGGACAATTATATTGTCCCTGCTAACAAAGAATCAAGGGAATGGTGGAATAGCTTGTAATGACTAAATCCCGCTTCATCAAACATTGTCCCTGCCCCGCATGTGGTAGCAGTGACGCTGGAAGTGTTTACGAAAGAAATGATGGTTCAACTTATCTCAAATGCTTTGCTTGCGATCATTACCAAAATGATGCTGACACAGCAACCCCGACACAACAAGCACAACGCAGAAACCCAATGATCACTTCGGAATGGCAGAGTAAGAGCATCACTGCCCGCGACATCAGTAAAGAAGTGGCTGTGTTCTATGGTGTGATGACGGACTCCGAAGGGACTGTTGTGTTCCCTTACGGTAACGGTACAGCTAAGTACCGCAGCCAAGACAAAACCTTTGCCACATCAGGAAACTTCAAAGAAGCTGGGTTGTTTGGTCAAGATAAGTTCCCTAGTGGTGGTAAGTATGTAACTATCACTGAGGGTGAATTCGATGCCCTAGCAACCTATCAGATGTTTGGCAGTAAGTACGCTGCTGTTAGTGTCAAGAATGGTGCCAAGGGAGCTAAGAAGTGTTGTCAAGAGCAGTTTGAATGGCTTGATAGCTTCGAGAACATCGTCATTTGCTTCGATGCTGACAAACCCGGAGTTGATGCAGCTAATGAAGTGGCTGAGTTGTTTGGAGCTAAGGCTAAAATTGTCAAGCATAAACCAGGGTTCAAGGATGCCAATGATTACTTGATGGCTGGAAAGCAAGCTGACTTTGTAGCTGCTTGGTGGAGTGCAGAGGATTACCGCCCTAGCGACATCATCAACGGTAAGGATTTGTGGGAAGAGATTGTAAAGCCCCTCCCTCCTCCGGCTGCTAAGTATCCGTTTGCCTGCCTTAACAAAGCTTTGCAGGGCGTATTTGAAGCTAACATCGTTGTCGTTACTGCTGGTAGCGGCATCGGTAAGAGTCAACTGTTCCGTGAAATCTCTTATGGAGTGTTGAACCAGACAGAAGACAACATTGCAATGATGTTCCTTGAGGATTATCAACCAAAGAAAACAGCGCTGAAGCTGATGAGCCTGCACGCTAACAAGCGGCTAGACTTGTTTGAAACCAATGCCTCAGTGGAAGAGTTGGAAGAAAGCTACAAAGCAACGCTAGGTACTGGACGAATTGAGTTCTACCATGCCAGTAGTGACCTTTCTGCTGATACAATTCTTAGTCGGATGCGTTACCTAATCAAAGGTAAGGGGTGTAAGTTCATTTTCTTGGATCACTTGAGCTTGATTGTCTCTGCCGACAAGAGCGACAACGAACGCAAGTTCATTGATGAGTTGATGACACAACTTGCAGTGTTGGTGAGCGAGACTAAGGCAACACTGTTCATCATCAGCCACCTAACCCGTGCTAGTGGCGACAAAGGCCACGAGAACGGTGCAGAGATTACGCTGAAGCAGTTGCGGGGTAGCGGTGCCATTGCGCAGCTTGCAGACGTTGTGATTGGCTGTGAGCGTAATCAACAGGCTGAGAGTGAAGAAGATCGTAACGTGATGCGGTTGCGTGTGTTGAAGAATCGATTGGTGGGCACTACAGGGCTGATTGGGTGCCTTCGCTTTGATGAACACACTGGACGGTTGAATGAGTTTGAAAACAGTGAGGAAACGCTTTGACTCAAGGCAACATTGGATTTGAGAAAGTAAGACGCACTCGTAAGATTGACACTGAGGATGGTAAGAAAGACATCTTAGCTCTTCCGAAGCGAAACAAGCGTGAGAAGTATGTTGAAGAACCAAGTGAACCCTATTATGGCCCTCAAGAATACCGTAAGCACAAACCCTACGGATGATATTTATGACATTGAAACGTATCCCAACATCTTCACTTTCGCGGCTTTGCCTGTGGATGACGGAGCACCTGTTGTCTTTGAGTGCAGCACTCGTCGTAATGATATTGCACCTCTGTTTGATTATCTGGATGTAAAGCGTAAGAAGAAGAAGAGTTTGATTGGATTCAACAACCAAGGGTTTGACTGGATTGTTGTTGATGCTTTGCTGAAGGTGCGAGAGAAGGCATTAGAGTGCAAACACGGTGTCACGATTGCTAAGAAGGCATACCAAGTAGCTCAGAAGATTATTCAATCTGAGGACAAGTATGCGTTGATACCCAAGAGTGAATACGTCAAGCAGATTGATTTGTACAAAATCCATCACTTTGACAACAAGGCTAAGTCAACAGGTTTGAAGATGCTGATGTTCAACATTCGAACAGACAACATTCAAGACCTCCCATTCCCACCAGGAACAGAGTTGACTGATGAGCAGATGGATGTGTTGATTGATTACAATCTGAACAATGATGTCCGTGGTACTCACAGGTTCTACCTTGAGAGCTTGAAGCAGATTGAGTTTCGTAAGCAACTAACAGAGAAGTATGGTAGGAATTTCCTAAACCATAACGACACCAAGATTGGTAAAGATTACTTCATCATGCGTCTTGAAGAAGAGATGCCTGATTGTTGCTATGAACAGAAAGGAAGTGTACGCACTGTAAAACAAACCAAGCGTAAGAGTATTGACATTGGTAGCTTGCTGTTTAACTATTATGACTTCAAACGCCCTGAGTTCATTGCAGTGCATGATTGGCTTAAACACACAGTCATTACTGAAACCAAGGGAGTATTTACTGATCTAGAAGAAGAATCCTTGAGTGATGTAGCTAAGTATGCTACAATGAGTATTCAACGCAAGAAGGTTGATACTGACGCTTCGCCATCGCATAAACTCGGATGGATTGATCCAGTAGAGTTGAAGAGTGGTAAGACTTCGTATTGGGATTGCTGGCGCATTGCTGACAACCTGAATGTCGTGGTTGATGGCTTTCGCTTTGACTTTGGCACCGGAGGGATTCATGGTAGCTTAGACAACACAATCATTGAAAGTGATGATGTGTTTGTTATTATGGACGCTGACGTTGCTTCGATGTATCCCAACATTGCCATTGCTAATCGAGTTTACCCTAAGCACTTGTCTGAGAAGTTCTGTGACATCTACAAGGATGTGTACGAACAGCGCAAGAGCTTTGGTAAGAACACTGCTGAGAACGCAATGCTGAAGCTGGCATTGAATGGGGTCTATGGGGACTCAAACAACGAATACAGCCCCTTCTATGACCCTGCATACACCATGACAATCACCATCAATGGTCAGTTGTCGTTGTGTCTGTTGGTTGAGAAGCTGATGGATGTCTTTGGACTCTCCATCATCCAAGTCAACACTGACGGTATCACTGTGAAGTTGCCCCGCAAGAGGTTGGATGAATACAATACCATCTGCGAAGCATGGCAAAGACAAGTTGGGTTGCAGCTAGAGTTTGTCGAGTATACGAAGATGATTATTCGTGATGTAAACAACTACATTGCTGTGGACACCAACGGGAAGGTGAAGCGTAAAGGTGCATATCAGTATGAAAACCTTGGATGGCATCAAGACCAGGGTGGACTAGTGATTCCTAAAGCTGCTGAAGCTGAGATGTTATCTGGAATCTCTGTTGAGCAATTCATCGTTAACCATCAAGATAAGATGGATTTCATGTTGCGCACAAAGGTTCCACGTAACTCAAAGTTGTTGTTAGATGGTGTTCAACAACAGAACATCTGCCGATACTACATTAGCAACAATGGTGGTAAGCTAGTTAAAGAGATGCCTCCGGTGAAGGGTAAAGAAGAAAACCGCTTCATTGGTGTTAACAAGGAATGGAATGTGAAGGTATGCAACAATATGCTTGACTTTGATGGTGACATCAACTACAATTACTACATTGAGGAAGCACGTAAATTGCTGATTACGAAATGAACACCGAAGATACTCCGTTCCCAACAGGAACCATCATCGGAATCGAGAACACTGGTGAGGGTTTTGGTGTGTATCATCACCAAGAACTAACCGTGGAAGAAGTTGCTGCCATTTTGTATGGCGTGGCAGCACAACTTATTAACAGTAGCCAAACTAAAGGAACTATGAAATGAATGACGACATCAAGAAAATCGCTGGCGTATTTTACTGGGCCAACTTCTATGAATACAACCAGTTGTCTGGTAAGTATCAGTTTGAGTTTGGTAACCTCTCTGAAGCTGCTGTGAAGTGGTTGGAAGAGAAGGGCATTGAAGTTAAGAACAAGGGTGATGAGCGCGGCTACTACATCACTTACAAGAGTGCTAACTACCCGTTCAAGCCTTTGGACGACGATGGCGCCCCTATGAACCAAGAGGTTAAGGTGGGCAATGGTAGCAAGGGTGTTGTTGTCACTGGGCTCTTTGAATGGAAGTTCAAGAACAAGAAAGGCATGTCTCCTTCGGCTAAGAAGATTGTTGTGACCCAACTGAAGGAATACAATCCTGACGGTGAAGCCACTGTTGATGAGGGCGAAGAAGCTCTGTAAACGTGAAACTACCAACTAAGTTCACCTTGGCTGGTAGCGAATACCAAGTGGACTACAAGGCTGACATTGAACCTTGTGGTACCACTTGGCGTGACCGCTATCTTGTACAGATCAAAGCATCATTAGAGCAGCGAGCTAAGGAAACTACCTTCTGTCATGAGTTGGTTCATTGCATCTTGTTCGCAATGGGGAAGCAACAACATGATGAAGAGTTTGTTGATGGCTTTGCTAATTTGTTGCATCAATATATGAAGACACAGAAATGACAGTAAAGATTACTCGTTCCATCTCCCTTACCTCCGGAGATGATGACTGTTCTTTTGAGTGGAATTCAGAATGTAAAGAGCTAAATGTCTTCTACTGTACTGAACTTATCGCCGCTATTCCTGAGCGTGTCCTTCCTGATCTTCTAGAAATCCTGAAAGCTATCGATGATCTTTCGTGACAACCCAGACAAAACAGCTATTATCGACAGTGACAGCCTGATTTACTCCGTGGGTTTCAGTGCTGAAGACAAAGAAGAGAAGATTGCCATTGCTCGGATGGCTGAACGACTTGAAGAGATGTTGTTCTTAGAGCTTGGTGTTGAGAAGTATGAAGGGTACTTGACTGGAAGTGGTAACTTCCGTGTTGACATTGCTGTAACGGCACCCTACAAAGGCAATCGCTCTGGTACTAAGCCAAAGCATTACAGCCTGCTGCGTGAGTATTTGCAAGACGCGTGGGGATTTGTTGTTGTTGACGGTGAAGAAGCTGATGACCGAGTAGCAGCGAGGGCCACTGGGCTAGGCCGTGACTGCATCATCGTTTCAATTGACAAGGACCTCTTGACAGTTCCCGGAAATCATTACAACTGGCAGAAGCAAGAAGTACACGAAGTCAGTAAAGAAACAGCACTGAAGAACTTCTATCGACAAATCCTAACGGGAGATCGTATTGACCATGTGCTAGGTATTCGTGGCATTGGCCCTAAGAAGGCTGACAAGATTCTAGAGGGCTGCACTAGCCCTGCGGAGTACCTTAAAACCGTCACTGCTGCGTTTGCTAAGGTTGATGAAGCATCTGCGCAGCAGCGAGTTGAAGAGAACGCTAAGCTGCTGTGGATGTGCCGTAATAAGGGTGAAGTGTGGTATCCTGGGATCGAGGATAAATACTTGTGCTGACGAAAGAGGAAGCTAAGTTACGTTCCTTCATTATCAGCCAACTTCGGGGCAGCTTCAGACGTTACGCTATCAAATATGAGGTGTTACGTGAAGCTGCTACAACAAAGAAGATCAACCCTGATACTGGTCGCATTGCGCAGCATTATCGCTGCAATGGCTGTAAGAAGGAATTTGTACAATCTCAGATTCAAATCGATCACATTGTAGGTGTCGTCAAGGCAACAGGGTTTACAACGTGGGATGACTACATCAAATCGTTGTTCTGTTCAAAAGAGAATCTACAAGCCCTGTGCCTAACCTGCCACAAAGCCAAAACGAAGGAAGAGAATGCGGAACGAAGAGCAACAAAGAAGCTGTCGAAACTGTAAGCATTACCCTACTGTCGTCGGCATCCCTACGGTGAATGATTGGAGTAAACGATGCTGGGATTGTGTTGGGGTTTCTACCTTCTCAGGGAATAAGCTAGCCTTGTTTGAGAGTAAGGATCATGACATGTGTAAAGACTTGCTGGAGAAACTGAAGAAATGAGTAGTAAGAATGACATCACCGGAGACACCATTGCCTCTAAGCCGGGTAGTGATGCTTACCGTGCTAATTTTGACATCATCTTCACTAAGAAACCTTTGTTGACGGATGAACAACAGAAAGCTATGGATGATATGGCTGGACTAGAGGAAGTAAATGACAAAAGTTGATTTGGTTTGGAGCACCCGTAACGGTGAACAACTTATCGCTGACATGGCTAGGGTGTCTGCACCAGAGAATGTTGGCAAGGATGCGGACAAGCTGCTGAAGTATTTGATTAAGCACAATCACTGGAGTCCCTTTGAAATGGTTAATCTCTGCATGGAGATTAACACCACTCGTGACATTGCTAGGCAAATCCTCCGACATCGTAGCTTCAGCTTCCAAGAGTTTAGTCAGCGTTATGCTGATGTCCGTAAGATTGGGTTTGCGGCACCCCGAGAAGCACGGATGCAGGACACGAATAACAGGCAGAATAGTGTTCCCTGTGATGATGCAAATGTTAAATACTGGTGGAAATCTCGTCAGAATTACCTTGCTGAAACCGCTGAAGACATTTACAACGATGCTCTGAGCATGGGTATTGCTAAGGAAGTAGCTCGAAGCATCCTCCCAGAGGGGCTAACGATGTCTAAGATGTATATGAACGGTACGCTTCGTAGTTGGATTCACTTCATTAATCTTCGTCAAGCCAACGGTACTCAGAAAGAGTGTCAGGAAGTGGCATTGCAGGCTAAGGAAGTGGTGTTGTCTTGTTATCCATCGTTGAAAGAGGTGTTTGATGTCTAAGACATATGAATGGCTTTGCAATGTAGTTATTGGTGGTTGTCTTATCTACACTATTGCTTTGCTTGGTTTCTTTACTTACCAAGCGGTCACCAAAGGGCCTACGGAAGACAAAGCATCTGATGTAATGAAAAGCTGTGTAGACACTGGTATGTATCTCCACAAAGGGTATGCCATCACTTGCCGTGTGTTGGTTGATGGTAGTTTTGATCCAAAAGAGGTGAAGCTGTGACCCTACAAGAACACATCGATGATGTAATGGACTGGTTTGACTTTGAAAAAGTCCATAAGATGATGAAGGCTGTTGATTGGAAGTGGGGAAGTATTGAGGGTGTTCCTGACATCCCTGATCTTCGTCAGTTTGTTCGTAAAGCAATGAAGAAAGCGTATGAACAAGGACACTACATCACTGGGGGCTTTGATATTCGATACAATAAAGAATATGATGCTTTCACCGTGCAGTTCATCGGTGCTAATTGGGAAACTAACCTAGGGGAATGAATGAACTTCACTGATTACCAAGTTAAAGCTTTGTCATTTGCGCTACCAAGTGCTTACAAACTAGAATACCTCATCCCTGCTTTGTGTGAAGAGGTTGGTGAGGTTGCAGCGCTGTATAGCAAATGGGTTCGTAAAGATCGATTGGATCAACCCATTGACACGGACAAGATGGCTAAAGAGATTGGTGATGTTCTTTGGAATATAGCTGTGTTGAGTCATTATTTTGGCTTGTCTCTAGAGGACGTTGCAGAGATGAATATTGATAAGTTGACAGATCGTAAGATTCGTGGAACCATTATTGAACGGGGTGTAGAATGACTACTGAAACCATTAAATTCTATTACAACTGTCACGATGAAGTGATTAAAGAGTTCTCTATCAGTGAAGAGGCTCTTCAGCATAGCCATGCTGTTAAGTCGTTCTTTGACTTCCTGGAAAGTGCTTATGGCTATGAACTGCGTAGCCTATACTTGAAGAAGGAACACCGTTGATGCCTAAAATCCTATTGCTTGACATTGAGACAGCACCTAACACTGCTTACGTCTGGGGGTTGTTCAAACAAAACATCAGCATCAGCCAAGTAGTGGACAGCAGCAGCGTGCTGTGCTGGGCTGCTAAGTGGCTTGGTGATGAAGAAGTGATGTTTGACTCTGTTGTTAAGAGTGGTCGTAAACGCATGCTTAAACGCATCCACAAGCTCCTAGAACAGTGTGATGCTGTTGTGCACTACAACGGTACTCGGTTTGATATCCCCACACTGAATAAAGAGTTCCTAGAGGCTTCTATGCTGCCTCCAGCACCATACCAACAAGTTGATCTACTCCGCACTGCTAGGCGCCAATTCCGCTTCCCTAGCAACAAACTAGACTACGTTGCCCGTGCATTGAATCTCGGACAAAAGGAGAAGCATGAAGGGTTTGAATTGTGGATCAAGTGTATGCAGAAAGACCCTGATGCTTGGGAACGGATGGAGAAGTATAACAAGCAAGATGTTGTCCTCCTTGAAGCAGTGTATAATCGATTCCTCCCCTGGATCAAGAATCACCCTAACCACGGACTGTATAACGAATCTGTTGTTTGTTCTTCCTGTGGTAGTCAGCATCTTCAGCGCCGTGGCTATAGTGTTTCTACTGTAGGAAAGTATCAGCGTTATCAGTGTAATGATTGTGGTAGCTGGAGTCAGGAACGTGTTAGTGAAAGTGTAGCAGCTACGATGTTGAAAGGATGTGTGTGATGGAAAACCTTGAACTATTCCCCGAAGCTGGTTACGGCTTCCCACCTATCTATAAGCGTAAAAGCGATTACGTCAAAGATAACAACGTCCGTGACATCATCAATCTGCTGGCATCACGGGCAGAGAAAGGATTGGAGAAATATGGTGTTACTACTGAGCGTGATGATATTGATCTTCATGGATGGCTTCAGCACTTGATCGAAGAATTGCTTGATGCTGCGGTGTACGCACGACGACTGCAACAAGAACACAGTAAAAATGTTGACGTTAGCTGAGTTGTCTGAAAAGCTCATTACTTTGGACGAAGTAATGCTACTTGAGTTGTTGGAAATTGATAGTGAGATGTTGGTTAACTCTTTCCAAGACATTGTGGAAGAGAAGATGGATAAATTGATTAAGGAGATTAGTTTTGAGTGATCTTGGTAGTAAGTTGATGGGTGAATATGTTGCTAAAAGTCGCTATGCTCGATACTTGGACAGCGAAGGCCGACGAGAGCATTACAGCGAGACTGTGAAGCGTTACTATGACTTCATGGAGAACATGCTGAACAAGAAGGGCATTGAGTTTCCAGAGCGTGCTGAGTTGGAGCAGATGACGCTGAACATGGAAGTGATGCCTTCTATGCGAGCTATGATGACCGCAGGGCCTGCATTGGAGCGAGACAACACGGCAGGGTATAACTGTTCCTACCTTCCTGTAGACGATCCTAAGAGCTTTGATGAGGCTATGTACATCCTCTTGTGCGGTACTGGTGTTGGCTTCAGTGTGGAGAGTAAGTACACCAACAAACTCCCCGATGTTCCTGAGAAGCTGTACAACAGTGAAACCACTGTGGTTGTGAAAGACAGCAAAGAAGGGTGGGCTAAGTCATTCCGTCAAGTTGTTAGCTTGCTGTACAGCGGTGAGATTCCTAAGTGGGATGTCAGCCGTGTTCGTCCTGCTGGTGCTCGATTGAAGACCTTCGGTGGCCGTGCCAGTGGCCCTGAGCCGTTGGTTGATCTGTTCATGTTCACCATCGATAAGTTCAAAGGTGCTTGTGGTCGTAAGCTGTCTTCCCTTGAGTGTCACGACATCATGTGTAAGGTAGGTGAGGTTGTTGTTGTCGGTGGTGTTCGTCGTTCAGCTATGATTTCTTTGTCTGAGCTGAATGATGACCGTATGCGACACGCTAAGGCAGGTAGTTGGTGGGAACGTAATCAGCAGCGTGCATTGGCTAACAACAGCGCTGTGTATGACACCAAACCCACTGTTGGCGAGTTCATGGAAGAATGGGTATCGTTGTACAATAGTCATTCTGGTGAACGTGGCATCTTCAACCGGGAAGCAGCTAAGAAGCAAGTGCTGAAGATGGGTAGGCGTGACCATGAACAGGAGTTCGGTACAAACCCATGCAGTGAGATTATCCTTCGTCCTTACCAGTTCTGTAACCTGTCTGAAGTCGTTGTCCGTGCTGATGACACCCTTGAAACCCTTACCCGTAAAGTTGAAGCAGCAACGATCCTGGGTACTATTCAGAGCATGTTGACTAACTTCCCCTACTTGCGTGCTTGCTGGCGTAAGAACACGGAGGAAGAACGGTTGTTGGGTGTCTCCATGACTGGTATCCTAGACAATGAATCTCTTAATAATCCTAACGATTCTTCTCTGTCGCGCTTGCTTGAACACTTGCGCATTGTGTCTATTGAAACTAATAAGAAGTATGCTGAGAAGTTTGGTATCCCTGTGTCGGCTGCGACGACCTGTGTGAAGCCATCGGGCACCGTATCGCAGCTTGTGGACAGCGCTAGCGGCATCCATGCCCGTCATAGTCCCTTCTATATCCGGCGTGTACGTGCTGACATGAAAGATCCATTGACGCAGTTCCTTGCATCCACTGGTGTCCCGTGGGAACCTTGTGTGTACAAACCTGAATCAACTGCTGTGTTTTCTTTTCCAATCAAGGCACCATCGGGTGCTAAGACACGGAATGACTTGAATGCTTTGGAACACTTGAAGCTGTGGCTTGTGTATCAGCGTCACTGGTGTGAACATAAACCTTCTGTGACTATCAACGTCAAGGAAGAGGAATGGCCTTCTGTTGGTGCTTGGACTTGGGAGAACTTTGACGAGATTAGTGGAGTGTCTTATCTCCCCTATGACGGGGGTACTTATCGTCAGGCACCCTATGAAGAGTGTAGTGAAGAAGTTTACTTGGAGATGTTGAGTAAGATGCCAGCGTCAATTGCTTGGGATTCGTTCAAGGAGAACACTGACAACGTAGAAGGCGCACAGCAGCTTGCTTGTGTTGCTGGTGTCTGTGAAATTTAAGGAGAAACTATGTTTGATATTCTAAATTCCCTTGTTAAAACTGCTGTTAACGTGGCAACTCTACCTGTTTCAGTGGCTGCTGATGTTGTAACTCTTGGAGGTGCACTGACTGACAAAGAAGAGCCTTACACTGCAAAAACAGTAAGTGATATTGTTTCTAATCTCAATAACGCAGGCAACCCTGAAAAGTAAATGACACTGACAATTGATCTAATCAATGGGGTTAAGTTTGGACTAGAGTATGTCTCTGCTGACCCTGACGAAGAAGGTGATGTATCGTTGATTGTATGTGACATTGCAATCCTTCGATTCATCCTTGTGATGTCTCGATAATCGTTTAAACAATGAAAAAGCCCCTGTCGGAGAAGACTAATTCAGTCTCCTTCGAAGGGGCTTCTTTATTTCTACTTAAACGTTTGCTCGGTAGGTCAGTGTTACCTGAAATCGACCACCACTCAAGTTAGCATTAGTTGCAAATGCGCCAGATGCACCGGGCTTCCAAAACACAAACTCAGTTGCTGTCGTGCTACCGCTAATCTGGAAACTTCCGTTAATACTCTGCAAACTGATATTCCCAACAGGCTGACAACCAGAATCAGCCCTAAAAGGCAAGCTAATACGGGCAATCTCAGTACTAGACGTAGTTGGATAAGTGATGTCAAGAAACACAGAAACCATCTTACCATTTTTTACGTAAGTTGCTTGTCCGTTTGAAGTAAGACTCAAACTAGCACCGCTAACATCCGTAGGTGTCCAGTTAGCTTCGGAATACTCCGGAGTACCAAACCCAAACGTTACCGTTGCATTCCCTGTGTTTTTACCAACCCGATGGGTAGTTGGAGCAGTGTTAAGGACAACGGAGGTACCAGTGCCAGTGTTTGCAAAGTGGTTATTATCCACACTAGTTGATTGACCATCTAGGTAAATACCCAGAGCAGTCCCACTAAAGGTAAAACGGTTACCCGTGATGGCAACACCAGAGTTCCCTACGTTTTGTTCAATTACTCGTCCAGTAGTGCTGGTGACAGTCATACCGTTGTTGGTAATCGATGCTCCTTGTACTTCAAGACTGCCTAGAGCTTGCATCCTAACACAGCAGTTGGTAGCATAGAGCCAGGAATTACTAACACGTAAATCCCTACAGTCAGTGCTCCGGATAGCGTCACCTGAGATAAGGTCAATAATACAGTTACTAATATGTAGTGCAAGGAATCCAGTACCAGTAAGCACGCCATAAGTACCTGATGACATCAACGTATCACTAATCATCAAACCTTCACCGATAATCGGACCATCGTTAATAATCCGAACTGAGGCATTACCTCCGTTAGCTGATAGCCGACACCCTGTAATTGAGTTGTTAACAGATTGTCCAAACACCACAACTCCATTATTGGAGTTAATGGCTGTTACGTTCTCAATCCGGCTGTTCCAGGTGTAACGCCAATTGATTGCATCAGCCCACCCTTGCAGATATAAGTCACGAAGGGTAACGTAGTTGACGTTACTTGGGCTAGTGCCGTTACACTGAACAGCTACGAAAGTGCGCGGATCACCAGCACCGCCAGCAGAATTAGAAAATAATCCAATTGATTCGATAGTGACAAAACTGACACCAGCGGCAACAGAGAAAGCATTGACACCAAATACACTAATGGCGGTAGCAACACCGTCCCCCATCAAGTGAGCACTAGTAGGCAGAGCTACGGTAGAGTTAAGGCGGTAACTGCCTGAGGGAATATAGACCTTTTTATTTGCTGCTAGTGCAGCAGTGAAGGCAGCACTACTATCATTAGTACCTGTTTTGTCAGCACCAAAGTCCAACACACTTACAAACCCATTTAGTTTTACTTTATTCTTCTGTGCCTTAGTCATTTAGTCACTCCATTCTTCTTCTCATAAGTACGCAGAGTCCCTAGGCCAAGCATACCACCCAATACATACAACAAGATTTCAGTGTCCACTTGTGGGGGGGTAGGCCAGCCATAGATGGAGGACAACCAAATCAGAACATAGTGACCAATGCAGGCATAGGCCAACCCAACACCACCAACCCAGCCTGCAAAGGGTCTCCAACCTGCTACAAAGATTGAAGCATGCTGTGCCTCTTTAGCGTTGATTTCAAGCTGCCCCACAACCTTTTGCAAGTCCCCTGCTTGAGCCATCTTAAACAACTCAAGCTCTGCTTCGGCCTTCTTTTGTGGGTCAGGCATCCAACGATCAATGAGGGTTTTACCTAGTTCAAAGATAGGTGCTAGGATCAATGGATTCATGGGTATTCCTTTCTGCGTAGTTCGAAATGAGGGCCATCACGTAGCGATTTCCAATCACCACCCCAGACAATAGAAATCCCCAACGAAGCAGCAATCTTCTTCACATGGTCAGCAACCTCTTTGTACTTTTCGAAGTCCCAAGTTACTTTATTGTCAATGAAGATGGCGATGTCCACAGCATGGCCTGTGATGTGTCTACCGTTCATTGTCTGAGACTTCCCCTCAGCTACAAGTTGCTGTTGTCTCTCGATGGCTCTCCGGCCCTCAGTGATGCCAAAGTCATAAGGGGAGTCTTTGATACTCTCAGACATCAATTTAACCATGTCAGGGTGAACACCTTGAAGACGATCAAGGCTTCGTTGGCTGAATTTGTACATTATTCCTCCGTAGCTTGATAGCGTAGAGCGTTAGCCAATGCAACTTGGTTTTCAGGGGTTAGTTGTTTCATCATTGCTTCAGCAAATGCTTTTGACTTTCCTGGCTCTTTAGGCATTGCAGACAAGAAGGAAGCAAGTTCCTTAGGGTTCAACAACAGGTCACCAATCTTTGCATTGAGTTCTTCGTTTACACCCTTCTTCACGCCTTTCAACACAAAGTTGGCAAGCGTAGCCCACCGATTCAAAAGCTGAATGCTTTCTTGTTGGTCAGGATCAGCACCGCCGGCACGGGTGCCTTTAGCATTCTGAGCAGCTTTAGCACTGCGAAGCAAATCAGCTTCTACAGCACGCGCAGCGGCCGCTTGCTTAGGCGTCAACGCCTGTTCTAGCGTCTCAGACACAACATCACCAGAAGCCTTCTTAATCGTCTTAGGAGCCTCTTGAACAGCCTTAGCGAAGATACCAGCACGTTCGACATCCAACGGACTACGGAGTGCTGTCTGTAGATATTGTCCAATCTCCATTTGATTAATAGGACGGCTTGCATCAGCAAAGGCTTGCCGTGCGGCAGCATACTCAGGATTCTTATTGTTCATCCATCCAACCAACTGAGCTTTGACATCTTGCGTAGCTTTACGTTGAGCTTCGCTCAGAGCCAAATCACCCTTCTTGCCAAGCTCCTTATCCAACCCCAGCTTTACATACTGAAGGAACTGAGTCAGGTCAGTCTTAGCGTTAATCCCTTTAGCCTCAGCCAGCTTAACAGCATCTGGAAGCATATCAGAAAAGAAGGGATTAGTGGACAGTTTAGCAAGAGTCGGGTCCATACGGATAACCTTGCTGTAAGCAGCACCGTAGTTCCTTGCCGCATCTGCACTACGTGCCAACTTAGCCGTTGCCAATGCTTCAGGAGTCTGTGCAATTTGAGCAATAGCGGCTTCCCGTGCAGCTTGTTGTTCTGCGTTACGCGCAGCAAACTTCTGAGAGATACCACGTTGTTCCAAGCCCGACACAGCACGCTCATTAGCCGCTAGAGCAGTAGATTCAGGGATGTCAGCCAATGCTTGTGCTGCCGTTGGTTTACTACCAGGAACAATCTCATCAGCATTACGCAATGCTTCAATAGCTTTCTCTTTGTCAGCGGGCATTAGATCATTGAACCACGCACGGACAATGTTTTCTTTACCCTTAGCAGTCATCGGTTCAGCCAGCTTCTTAGCGATCTTTCCTGCATTCTTAATCCCCTGGAAGATCAAAGGAAACGTACCACCAAGAGCAGCACCAATTGCCATCTCTTCTAGTTTATTGTCAGGATTACTAGTAGGAGAGATTGCAGCCTGTGCAGCACCCACAGCAGCGCCTTGTGCAGCACGTCCAGGGAGAGTTGCAGCACTCATCGGAAATGCTTTGTTCACAGGGGAGAACACACCGCCAAGCAAGCTGACAGCATCAAAACCACCACGGCCTACACGCTCCCGTGCGGCTTGGTCTGAAGCAATATAGTTACGAGTCAGGTTGTTAGCTTCACCCTTTACCGTTTCTCCGAAGAGACCAGTGTTTGCAAGTAGTTGGTTAGCGCCCAGCAAAGGATTGATAACTGCTCCTTTGAAGAAGCTGGCAATGGGACTACCCATTCCAAACATTTGCTCGGCAGTTGTAACAGGCCGGGCAGCAACCTTTCGAGCACGTTCTTCTTCAACCTGCTTGTAGTAAGCTTTTTGGGCATCCGTAGCTCCTGGAATTTGGTCAACAACACTCTTAGGGGCAGGTGCAGACGGCTTACTGACTACACCCAACTTCCCTGCTACTTGTTCGTACGGAAGATCAGCATAGAATTTCTTATGAAGCATCTTTGCGAGGTCTTCATCAGAAACATCATTATACTGAGGGTACTGTTTACGGATTTCGTCAATGGTCATTTATTTTCCCCTTAGACCGAGAGGATCATTAGAGGAAGAACTTCCCATAGCCCTGGCTTTCTTATCCTCTAGTTCCTTACGGATGATTGCAATTTGAGCGTTAAACTCTTTCTCTGACATGTCGGGAGATAGTGCACCAACAGCATCCGTCAGCTTCTTACCTTCAGCATCCGAAAGAGCACCCATGCCCTTAAGGCTTGCAACCATAGGCAGGAAAGTCTGAGCTTTGAAGGTATCAAGTTGAACACGGAAACCAGCAGCATCAGTGCCAGGAATCAACGAGATTTGAGCACCCCCAAAACCAACACCCTTCTTCTTACCCGGATGCTTGTCAATGCGATCAAGCGTAGCCAAAGCGCTATCAAAAGCAGGAACCATCTGCTGACGCTTCTCAGCCTCAGTAGCCCTCTTCTCAGCAGCTTTATCGCCACGGGCTTCAGCACGGTCTTCATTGCGAAGGCGTTGCAGTTCAATCTGATGTGCACGGGTTTCAGCAGCAATTTGAGCACGGTCAGCGCCTTGTTGACGCAGCTGCTCCATACGTTGCTCATGCTGAAGTTTAAGCTGCTCAGTACGTGCCTCTTTCTCTGAAGCCAAGCGAGCACGGTAGTCAATACCAGACAACACTTTGTCAGGATTACCATACTTCATCACTACCGCATAGCGTTGCTCATCCGTAGCATCAGGAGGGAGTGCAGCCAACTCAGCACGCATTGCATTCTCACGGGTAGCTTCGTCTTGAACACGTTGAGCTTCATTGGTGTACTTAGCACCTTGAGCCTGCTGCGTAGACAACTTAGCTTCATTCAACTTAGCTGCTTGAATCTGTTGTCCGAGCATAGCCAAGACACGGGGGCTAGCTCCTTGCTGTGACAGCGACGAGGCAAGGCCCAGCAGTCCTTCTGAGCTAGACAAATCCAACCCTGCTGCCGTTGCTTGCCTTGCGGCTTGATCCAGCATCGTAGCCTCTTTCATTTGAGGGTCTTCGATGTTGAACAGTTGTTGACCAAGAGACTTCAACCCCTCACCAACCATACTACCACTTTGCAATCCAATCAAACGGAGTTGTTGGTTAGGATCAAGCTGTGCTTGTTGGAAGTTACGGGAATACATTTCATTGTTACGTTGTTGGGTTAGCTCTTGTGGACTAAATCCAAACAACCCTTTGAACACTTCGTTAGCCATTAATAGCCTCCGTTAGCAAAACCACTACGGGGAATACCAATCATCTTACCAATAGAGCTGTTGCCCCAATCCATGTTAGACAACCCCCCACTGAACAACCCACTGAAGGAGTTCATGGCATTCTGTTGAGCACCTAGACGAGTAGCAGCAGAATTTAGGTTAGCATTAGCTTGAGCATTACCGCCTTGGAACAAAGCATTAGCACCTGCTTGGTTCTGGTTAGCTTGTCCAAGCTGCATGGAGGTATCAAAGGCACTCTTACCAAGGTTGTCAATTCCTTGAGCACCTTGCAGGTAGGACATCAACGGATTCATAGAGCCTTGCTGAAGTCCAAACAACCCACCAAGGGTTTGAATGTCATTACCACGGTAGTTACGTGCATCACCTTCACTCTGAGCCAACAGAGCATTGTCTTGTTGTCGTTGAGCATTGAAGAATGCTTGCATCTCCGGATTAGCAGCAGCAAAGCCACCAGCGTTAGTGCCGCCAACAGCCAAGCCACTACGACCCCCTTGGAACGACTGGTTACGCAATGCTGCCAAGTCTCGTTCACGCTGAGGTGCCAACAAGTCTTGCCGCTGACCAAACAACCGTTGAGTTTGTCCTTGAATGTCACCAGCATTAGCAATGCTACCAAACAACCCTTGTTGTCCTTGCTGAATAGCTTGCTGTGCACCACCAATGTTAGTGTTGCCAGCAAACCCCATCAGTTGGTCACGAATAGCTGCTAGCTGAGGATTAACATTATAACTAGCACCGCTGACGCGACCAGTAGTAGGGTCAAACTGAAAGTTACTACTACCAAAGGCGTTAGTAACCCCAATGGGACGGAATCGTGATTCTTCAGCAGCCAGTCGTGCTGCTTCCATCTGTTGTTCACCTGCCCTCTTTTGGGCTTTAGCAGCGCTGTTGCCTGTAATCAGATTACCAACAATGCTACCACCGAGCACACTTCCTACTAGACCACCCATTATTGTTTCTCCTTCAGCATAAATATCTTTCGTTTAACCCCATCGTCACACACAGCTTCTTCAATCACTTCAAAGCCCAAGAGAGTTCCAAACTTAACCATCTTGTTGTCTGCTTCGTAAGGCACTGCATACAATGTAGGGAAGTCTTTGATTAAGGTGTTGAAATCATCTAGGAAATCATTCCTTACAGTTTTACTCCATCGGTGAATATCCGTGTGAAAGAACAACAATCCATCATGTGGCTCTATGTACATCGTGTAATCAAAGGTAGAGACAACAGGATACTTCATCTTATAACTTAATGATCCATGCCAGCGCAAGAAACGGAGGCAAGTTAGCATCGGTGCCGCTGACACCTTCAGTGCTGTTGGCTACAGTAACCCCCGTAGGAACATTGGTGGTATCTGGGTTAACAGAGCCTTCCGGGGTGACGCCGTTGCTACCCCCAACAAAGTTACCACTACCAGTTTCAATGTAAACAGTCTGGGGGACACTGTGCAAGTGGCCAGGATCAGTGACAGTAGCAGTGTGGGTGTGACTGACCACCACAGCGTCTTTAGTGCCACCAGCAGCACCAACAGGATAGGTACTACCTGCACCAAGAATAAACTTGCTACGGAGGTCAGGAGCACCTGCTGTGCCATCACAAAGCTGCCAACCAACAGGGATGTTAGCTACACTGCCGCTCCAAGCAACAATGACCCCAGCAGGGAGGACATCACGCACAAAGGCAGTGGTGGCTAGGCTGGTGTTGTCTGAGTTACTTGCCGGCGTTGGTGCCGTAGGGCTACCAAGGAAAGCAGGGGATACCAAGTCAGCTTTAGAGGCTACAGCAGTTTCAATGGCTTCAAATTCACCATCAATTTCAGTGCCACGGACAACCTTGTTAGGATCACCGGACACAAGGGCATCTTTGGATGCAAAGTCAACACTCTTAATGTAGTCCATTTAAATAACTCTCCCGCTTTTGACGTAGACACTGAATTTCTGTACCGACACACGGGCACCATTGATGTCCGTATCAAAACCAATCTGCAACACGCTACCATCACCGCCAGGACTAACACCGACATCCCCAAGGGTTTCACCAGCAGTGTACTCAGCCAATCCATACTCAGCTACACCCCATTCAAAAGCAGCAACACTGCCTTCAAACTGAGCAGCTTCAGAATCCAACACCGTAGAATAATCAAATCCCCACTTGAAGGAGAAGCCTTGATTGTTGGAGGTGATAGCTACCAACGATAGTTTCTTAGGGATTACAGTGCTATTGGAGTTCCCCATATCGAAGAAGTTACTTCGATACTTCATCGTATATCTCTGCGTACCATCTACATAGCCAGTGTATTCAGCAATGAAGCCAGGGACACCAACATACATCTTGCGATCACGGGTAGCGCAGAATGCGGTGTGAACAATCTTGTCCCAACGGGTTACACGTAAGCTACCATCCTCTAACATGCCCCTAGTGTCAAAACACCACACTTGTTTAGTCGTTGGGCAGAGCAACAAGTAATGAGCATCCTTCTCGTAGAAGACACTACGCAAAGCATTAGCATTCTCGTTCAACACAACAGACAAGAAGGTGTCACGGACATTCTTGCTAGCATCTCGCATTGGAAGAGACTTCTCTTGTACAACACGGCTGAAGGTGCGTAACCCGCTATCAGACAAGAAAATAAGGTCAGTGCCTGTTGCAGCTACAGTCTGTTGAGAAACGCAGCCTACGCCCACTACAGTGTCTTGTAGAGTCAACGATGCTGGTACAGCAGCACCAGAATACACAAGGATACTCTTACGGCCAAAGATGATGAGGAATCCGTTGTGAACAGCAAGTGCTTGAATGGTGTCAGTGCCATTAGGCCACGCTTCGGCAACATTCAAACTACCACTGGTGCCTGTGTTCCAGATGTAGCCATTACGAAGGTCACTGAAGTAAACAACTTGGTCAGTAGCACACCAGATGCGACCAAGAGCACTAATGCCGGTCTTTACATCACCCCAGACAATACCAGCCGTAGGGGCAACATAGCCAGCAAAGCTGGTCATCTTGGTCATGACAAAACCACTGCCGGCATCAGCGTAAATTAGTGGCTCTTGTCCTCGTTGAAACAAATAACTACGAGCAAACAAGTCAGCATACACCCAATCGTTAGCAGTAATGGTGTAGGAAGCAGGGCTGATATCCGTTAGCGTTGTCAGTCCACGAAACAGCTTGCTATTACCTGCACTTAGGATTTCAGTAGTACCGTCAGGTTTAACAAACTCATGTAGGGCCTTGATAGGGTTACTCCCCAGTGCAGCAGCAACAGCAGAACGATTGAT